>Ga0065711_1027038_pt1 | contig 55226 bp, 33 predicted proteins | sample Hoacrofraction12_FD_59098 | JGI IMG/M metagenome (GOLD analysis project Ga0065711, IMG submission 59098) | Hoatzin crop microbial communities from Cojedes, Venezuela - Epithelial fraction 12 v2 (version 2) | ecosystem: Host-associated > Birds > Digestive system > Esophagus > Crop | place... | reverse complement strand
TTTTTTTTTTTTTTTTTTTTTTAAATATGCTCCATTGGAAATTGATGAAGCACTTTCCAAAATCCCCAGACCATTGGTGGACACGAGTAGCTGGCAGTTGGACCCAGTGGGAGGCTCGCAGGCAGGTTGGCTTCCAGAGCTGCTCCCGCAAGCACAGACATGCTGAGGTGGCCACGGTGGTGCTGCCACTTGCCCAGGCACAAGCTCCCAGCCTGGGCATCTTTCTGCTTGGATATGTCCATGGAGAAGTATTCCCCTTTCCTTGTTTTCAAGCCAGTGCCATAACAGCAAGCAATGGTTTCTGGAAGTGATGCTGTTATCTTTCTCACCTGCATCCCTGATGACATGCTTGCTGTTGTCCTTCATGCTCACGACCTGAATCTGGCTCCCTCAGGAGCGCAGGATTCAAGGTACAAGGCAAAGAGAGAGCAATTGCAGATGGAGACACAAAAAACATCTCTGATGCACAAAATACCCTGCTAGCAGTTAAATTTCTTTTACCTTTCTCTAGTGAGCAAAGCAGGATTTTTCCTGCTGATTTCACTGAAAAAATCAGGATCTGAAATGAAAGGTGACAGAATGTGCTGCCTAGGTCTATTACTGTCAGTTTTCTTAAGCTGGCAGATAATTCATGGCAAGTAATTTATATACCACTTTTACTTACTCTGCCCTTTATCTCATCTGTGGTCAATTTGTTGGAAGTCTTTCTAATTAGAGTTGTCTTTGCCAATCACATGGTGTATTTCTATTAGCTCATTGGGTATATGTAGCTCTTATAAGCCATTAATGACATATAACTCTTATGAGAATAGGAAGAATAACTCCTTTCAACTGGAAATCATTTTTGCATTATTTAAGAAAAATGGAAGTCAGGTGAAAAAGATTATTTTTTACCAAATTAATGAGTTTATTAAATTTCTGAGGCTTTAAAAGACTTGCTATACAAAACTGATCTAAACATAAAGCCAAGTGCAGCTGAAAGCCAGAAGCATTTTATTCTCTGAATGTGAAAGACAAACATTGTTATCCCCCCCTCCATTTTTCTACCAAAACAATTTCACATTAATCAGCCTAAACTTGTGAAATGTTTTGGATGACCTGTATCAGAAAAAAAGAAACAAAAAGTCTAGTCTACGAAATATTTCGTAGCTCTATGTGTGATGATAAATTCAAAAACCTTTTTCCTGCAGGGTAGCAACGTTAGCCTTAAATGCTTTTGCTCCTGCCGGGGAGCTCGTTTGCTGGAGTATTTGCAGAAAAGGAAATACAAAAGAGAGGTGAACAAAGGGGAAGTGGTTGAAAAATTGGAGTGAATTGTAATATCCCAGACGGCAAATGGAGGGCAGGAGAGGAAAAGACAGATAATAGTGCCACCGAGCTAACGAGTGAATCTGTTCAGCCCCTCGCCAGGGCTGGGGGAGAAGCTGCTTTTGACATTTCTTCTGCCTGGTAAAACCAGCTGGGGAGTTGTGGGTGCGTAAATGAGAAATACGAGAGTATCTCCCTGTTTTCTGGATATCCTGGTGAATGTTGGCTCTGAGGTGTGAGCTTAGAGTGAGTCTGGCAAAGATTCACGGCGTGTCTTTGTTTCGAGAGAAGCACATTTGGTTTCTGGGTGCTAACACATGTCCTTGCCCACCGGCTCTGGGTTTGCTTGCAGCTTCCAGCTCACTGGAGTCCGAGGGTGGCTACTACAGGGCTAAACTTCAAAATCAATGTGAAGAACACCCTTGTTAAAGTCAGCTAGGGATCCACCTACTCAGATTACCCATGTAACCCCTCCAACGTTTGATTAACATCCAGACCTCGAGAAAAATTTGGACGAGAACTTTATTTGCACTGATTTCCCTTCTTAATGATGCCTCTCTATCAAAATACCCTCAAGCAGGTAACTTTGAACCTGACTTTCTCCTCTTCATTTCTGCCACACTAAATAATTTAACCTCTGAGGGAGTTTTGCCTCAGCAAAGCTTGCAGCGGACCAATATAGCATGACCAAATTGCCATTATGCAGACACGTCTGCTAGGAAGGAAAGCTGAGTATTTTCCTAACTGCAGCATCCTCCTGCCACCTGGTCCCACTGCTTTAGACAAAACCATTTGACACACATGTCTGTGCTGTTAATTCTGGGAATTGACTGTTCTCCCCTTTCTTTCCCCCTCCCCTCCTTGCCTTCATTTCTTTTTCTGCTGAATGTCAGAGTACATTGAAGAAGCAGCATTTTTTTTTTTATGCTCTTTGGCATAAATATTGTGTGGGGCACAGACAGCATGGGCTAAATCGATACTGGAGCAGTTGGGCGGAGGGGCCATTCACGCCTTGAATTTAATTTCACAAATTGATCTATGGAGCTGAAGACAGGTTGCAAAAGACAAACAGCCCTCTGTGCTCCGCTCTGCCATTCCCTGGCCCTCAGAGCAAGAAGGAAGCTAAACTTACCGTGAGGATGTTGGCTAGTTTCAGGCCCTGCATAGACAGCAGCATTAGAGAAACTAAAGATGTGAAATTCAGACTTGCTTGGGAGGGAGCCAGGGCTGGGTCTGCATTTGGGTTCTGGCTAGCCACAAACCTCAGCCCTAGATTCAAGCCTCTAGCAGATTTGGCAGTGTTTTGTATTGTTTGTTTATTAGGACACAAGAAGTCACATTCATCCATCCTATTTTGATTTATTTTTTCTTCTAAATCAGTTAAAACTCCAGAGGTTCTCTTTGCTACTTTTCCTTCTCCATTAAGTTGACTGTGGGGCAATCCAGTGCAGCATAATCATCTGTGCCAGCAGGGAATGCAACCCCACAGGTGGAACTGCTTCATAGTTACAGAAAAGAAAGGGGAGAAATTGTATAAGTGGAGCCTAATGCGGTTCCTATCTGTGACAGTGGGAATCTTCAGCCTTACTCTGTACAACAGGCTCTGGCTGCAAGTACTTGCCCCAAAGGACAGATGCGCTTGGAGCCGTATCTAAGTTCTTCAGTCACATTGTATCTTCAAAAAGGGGTGAAAAAAAATCTTTGCCATGCAGGCTTCCTACTGAGACCTGTCACAGCCCTTCCTCCAGAGCTGCTGAGGGATGGGGATGCTCCCCACTGCTGGCTGTGCCCGCTGCTGCTGCCAGCTGCAGCATCAAGGACAAAAGAGCATGAAAACAAATACATGGGATGTGGGGGTAGCATGGCTGGTGGGTTTTGTTTTACATATGTGCATGCAGGGAAAGTCTGAATCATTAAGCAACCTCTAACAAACTTTACAGAGAAGGTTTGAGAAATAAGATGGTGTTTCCTTCTCTATACATTTTTCGGTTTTAATCTGTTTCCTACAAGACACAGCCCAGAATCAAATCTGATAAGATCATTCCAAAAAGCAGGGAGATACTTGGAGCTTAGTCCAGATTTCATACATCTCTTTTCTCATAAAGTGCTGTTGGGTTAATTTCTTTGGGACCAGGACCACTGGGAGCCCTTCTCCTCTTCCCATTGTGCCAGTTTTATTTTTCTCTTTTTCCAAGTAATAAATAACCTCTCAAATATTCTTTTTAGCAATGGATTAATCTCCATTGCTAAGTGGAGTAATGAGTGACAACATGGTCTGAAGTTTCCTGTGCCGGATTTTATTCTTATAACTGTGGTGGGGGTATAGAAGAGCCTAATTTTCCTTATTTCTTCCAGCATTCAATGCTACTTTCTGGATTTTCCTTTCCGAGTGATGTTCCCCAGTAATCACACCTCTGAGCAAATGCCTGCTGTGGCATTTAGCAGTCTGCAGCTAGAGCAGTATCTTTACCCTCTTCATGCCAACACTTTCCAAATGTTTGCTTGCTTCCCTACTACATGGATGGCACTTTGCATTAGGTGAGAAGTCATGATTTTTATTTTTGTTTACTTGGCTGTTGCTGTCACTTCCCAGTAGCGTGATCTACATACAACTTCTCTGACTTAACAACACAGCCTTGCCATGACTTTCAAGCTAATTTCCTCATACAAACTGTTGTCCTTGACTAGCACAAAGCAGCTAAAACAGGAGAATATGAAGTGTTTTGGGCTTTGCCTGTCACTTCTCCAAGGTAGGTTATGCTATGAGCAATTTACACACATAGGGGAGAAGGAAACTCAACAGAAATCGGAATTTTTCTTTTCCCTTCTGCAATGAGAAGTATTGAGAGAGCTGTATGTGGAGAGGCTTTTGCTATGGCTTGAACTGGGCTTACCACAGCCCACTTCCTTACGCTTTCCATCTTAACAATTTGTCTTCATTGGTTTCAAAGGATCTTCTAAGTAGGAAAGTTTCTGAATTTGGGCAAAAAAGTCATATCCCAGAAATATTCTTTTCCTTGCTGCATTTTTACATGTCAGTATTAAATTTTTTGTGTTAGCACATGTTTTTGCAGGAATGGTCATGGTAGGTGTCACTCTGGGAATCTGCAGCGCACTCTGGCAAGTCTGCCTAGTGCACGGCCCTTGGTCTGAAAAGTGAAAAAACCCCACATTTCACTCACCACTAATTTTTGTTTGAAAGTGCCTAATACAGAGTTTTTTTCCCTGTTACAGCACTAAGAAAACAGTAGGTGAAACTGTAAAACAGAGTAAATGAAGTAGCAAAGCAAAGTTAGAAGCCCCTTGTCCCTGGGCATGTCCTGGGTACGCAACTAACGGCATCTCTTCCTCGCCCTTCCGCTCTGGGCACGGCTGTCCCGAGCACCAGCGAGTCTGGGAGCTCTACTCCCAGCACTGCCTTTTTAAGACACAGTGACCTTCACAAAATCCATCCTGAATCACGCTTTGGTCAAGTGTGTGTATGCCACCGTGGCCAGAAGCAGCTTTGTAACAGTTGCACAAGCTGAAATGAGTCAGAAGTGGTAAAAATAACATCGTTGTGGTGGTGAACTTGACAGCGTGCCCATTGCAACATCTCCTGGTGCCAATCAGATAGGTTTCACACCTTGCGAATCCTCATCCTTTATTGCTCCTGCCATCGTTTCATTGACACTGAAGGGCAGAAAAGCATGAACAAACTGTTACACTTGGCCGGATAGACATCTCTACTTTCAATTACTCCTCTGTAAACAGATGGAAGATAACAAGTGCAGCCATCTCAGATGGCTCTGTCCGAAGCAGTGGGTTGCTCAGTAACTGCTTGCACCTGCCTGCTCACCCTCAACTGCAAAACGTAATGCATTTCAAGTCACCTCTTTGGATTCCACCCTCCTTTCTATTAAGTATGAGATAAGAATTATCTACAGTCTTTTTTAATGTCAGAAAAACCCTTCAAGGAGGAATGTGAGATGCACTGACAGATGCCAGTCACTATTTTTAAAGAATACATAAAATCATTTTTTGTTTCCTATATCTGTTTTATTTCAGAATTTTCCATTCAAGTCAGGTAAGGACTACATTTCAGATTTGACATTATCTGGCTCATCATTTTCCGAGTGACACAGCCCACCACAGCCACGGCTTGCCTGAGTGTCAGTGGCCGATGAAGCAATGGTTGTTTGTCCTTCAAACACCGCCTCCAAGTCATCTTCTGCCTTGATTTACAACATGCTCCTACTGCTACAGTGGCATCTAGATGTGTGGCAGGTTGCGACTCTTGCCGCCTGTCACTTTATTACTCTTCTGAATTCTGCAAACAGCCACTCTGTGATGAAGTGCCTTCATCTGTTACTACATCATCTCTCATTTCTGCGGCCCATGCTGTCTGACACATGGGGTACCTTTTTCAATGTATCAAGATGCCTTGATAAATAGGGCATAAAGACCATAATATTTTAGTGGTAGTGCTGGTAGCTGAAATTGTCTGAGGATATAAATGAATGACTTTTGCCTAACTTAAAACACGCTGGACTTTGGTGGCTCAGAAGGAAGATGCACCTCTTGCGTGCAGGCTCCTGAATTTGTGCCCGGGAGAAGGTCGCGTATTCTCAGCCGAAGAACGGGCTCAGTGCCTGATCTCTGTCCCCTCAAACATTCCTGTTGCTTCCCATGGAGCTGAATCCAGCCCTTAGCACACAGCAATTACCGAGCCTTCTTGAACACTAGGTGCCTTCCTAGCATCTCCAGACATGATAAGGATTTTGATTTATTCATCAAAATTCTTCCAGCAGCAAATAGAAGTGCATCCCCCTGTTTCACACTAATATGCCTGTACAATCACCCCCGCTGCTTAGATGAGGGGATGATTTCCATGCCAGAAATCTTGCTTTGTGCCAGATCCCTTTATTCTCTTAGGTCTTTGAAGATATATTATGATGCTAATTAATTCCTTTCTCAAGAAGAGAGTAATTGCAAGTATTGGAAGCAACTTCATCAGTGCAGGAAATGAAGGCAAATAGATGCTCTTTTTCTCTTTCTTTCTTTCTTCCTTTCTTTTTTGATTTCCCTTTTGAAGGCAAAGACCACGAATTGATTTGACTTCTGGGTTCTGTCATTAACCCACCATGATACAGTCACATGGTCAGATGCAGCTGCTTGCAAACCAATTCCGCCCAAGCTCTGGGTTTGCTTAGTTAAGTAAATCGTTATCTGCAACCCATCCTTGTGCTAATCTGATCTCATGAAATAATCTGGTCTCTGGGGCAGGATACCAGTTTTCTTCCTGCCCCTAGGCCAGAGTCCCATGGCAGGGGGGGCAGTTCTGCTCCAGCATCATACTTACAAATGCCCTTTCACTTCCCACCTTTTGTTTCCTCCCACCTTATCCTTACTAGAGCCCGGCTGCTTGTCATTTAATTTGCATGCTCGTGTCTGTGCCTCTGAGTGGCTGGTCGGCAAACCACAGTTGCACACAGTTCCCCTTTCCGTATTAAGAATGTGCCAGAGAAAACTGTAACGGCCAAAGTGTGGAACAGTGAAAAGGTGAAAGCACTTGAATGCAATGCAAGGAACTGCAGCGGGGCCGCTGCCACCTTCAAACAGCAACAGCCCTAAGAATAGGAAAGGCACAGCCCGTGCCTGATGGGGAAGAGGGCAGCAGGAATTGCGACACCGAGCAAATGGCAGTTGCCCATCCCCTGCAGCCTTCAGGTTCCAGCTCCTGCTGAGGCAGGGATCAGATTCCTCTCCCACTGCGCTGCTCTGGCAGCAAGTGGGGTGCCAGGGCCGTGCAGCACAGCCTGGGCGATGAGCCACTCGCTGGCTTGGGCAAACAGAGGCATGGGGAGAATGAGGGCGCTGCGAAAGCCGGCAGCGGACCTCTGGCACGACAGGATGCAATATGTGTGCGTCATGGGGAAAGGCAGCTTGCAAATTCACCTGGGGTGCTGGAGAAACCGGGCTGCTCAGAGGAAGCACAAACTCAATACATGTCTCAGGGCGTGTTATAAGCACAGTGAGTGACAGTTGAGAGCGGTCAGTCCTGCAGCAGCCAGGAGGGTGGGTGATGCCAGGGGAGTCCCCCACCCAACACGCCATGCACAGACCCCATCGGGAAGGGAGGCTGCGTGGCTGCCACTCCTGCCACGGGGAATGGAGGGGAGACCAAACCCCCCTCCCCTGCAAATTTACAGCCAGAACGGGTGGCTGGATGGTGCCACTCACTAAGGTTTTCAATGAGTGAGACAGAATCTAATGTTCATTAGTGGGAGTTTTTGCTCAACAGCAGCTTCGTGGACATGTGAGGGGTGGATGTGGACCTCTGTGGTTCCTCTGCGTATCTTGGGGGGAGGCAAGGACAGCTGCAGCATAAACTTTCTGTTCTTTATGGATCCTCTCCTGGGAATCCCTTGACCTTTTAGATGCCTGATTTATATAATCCTCACAGAGGACAGACTAAAGGGGGGATATTATCAGCCAATTAAAAAGTTCCCTCCTGAGGAGGGTGGAAAATAGCATACAGATGATCTATTTTTTTATACAACATCAATTATCATTCTGTTGCCAGATGCTGCACCGAGGAAGATCTGTGCTGTAATGTGCTCTGTGGAGTTGCCTCTCCCAGACTGAAACTCAGGGAAGAGAAACCCTGCGGCAGATTCCGAAAGCTCTGTGGGAATTAATTAAATTTTTGATGGGTGTGAAATGTACCTTTATGACAAAAATCAACCATCAAATCTGCATTGATTATATCCTTATTTGCCCCTAGCAGCTCTCTGCCAATTGATATTTGGGTCTAGATGAACAAGTGAATAATTTTTAAAGCCAAGGGGCTGTTATTTTAGTGCTGTTTTTTAGGAATCTCCCAGATAACATCCACACTACACAATCCCTATGGTATTTACTCAGAGTTTCATCTGATCTCCCTTGTGCTTCCTTACTTCCAGCTGTTCTTTGCATCCAGTATGCTGCCAGTTATCTTCAAAAGAGAATGTGACAGTGCGTACTCATGAAGATATGCAATGCCACAGTATTTACATCAGGGTTTTGGTCACATGTGTCATACGGAAAAGAAGATGCTACAAATGGGAAACAGTTGCTGCAGACTCCAGGATGTTAAATGAAATATTCTGGAAGACCATTTTGTGAAGAGGGAACATTTTGCCTTTCAGAGATAAAACTGGCCACTGCTGAAGGTTTTTAGCTAATTCTAGTTCAGAGAGATTTTTGATCAGGAAGGTTTCTGCCATAGCATGTGGAGATTGTTGATCCATGAATGTTGACCTGGAAGAGAGAACAACGAGACAGAAGAGAGAAGGAGGACTGAAGCAGGACTACAGGAAGTCTGAGGATGGTAACTGGGAGCTCGGTCCTAGGGCATAGATGCAGGGAAGTGGCTACCTTAGGCTATCAGAAGGATCTGACCTTCCAGACAGACACTAACATGCTAGAGGTCTTGAGAGGCTGTTGGGTGTCCCACGAGTCTCATTTTGTCCAGTGATCCTGGAGACTGTCTCTGCCACTTCTGCCTTCATCTTAAATTGTCTTTCAGGAGAGAATCTAACTATCACATCTTTCACCCAGCTCTGGTTCTGGTGCCAACATCAGCAGGTATTTTACTACCATTTATTGCTTGTCCTGATCCCACCCAATTAGGCGTGGGTGGGTTTGGACACCTCTGCAGAGGCTGCTGGAAAGTTTGGCTCTATGGGCTGTTGTGAGACCACAGAGTGAGGCAAGGACACTACCTACATTCTCTCAGTTGCTCTCACAAGCTGTACAATGTTCTGCATCCCAAACAATCTAGGGGCTTGTGGGTTTGCAAAGCTGTGGCCAGACAAGGTCTCCAGCATAGATCATGCATCCTGTGGAATGAAAGCTCCCATTATGCTGCCCTTCCAGCATGCGGCCGCCTTAGCCGAATGGTGTTCATTAGTTCATGTCCAGTCACTCCTTGGCTAATCCATCAACGCCAGTCATGATGGATGTGCTTGTGAGGAAGGGCATTGGTGCCTGGGAGCTGCTGAGTGTTCAAAATGCAGGTGGGACAAAAATTTAACCCATCATTCAATGACCTCAGTGGTGCCGATTCAGCAACGACGGTGTCAGGCAGCTTTAAAAAGCAGCACAACTTCAGTCCTTGGTTTTTTTCTCAAGCTCAGCAGGGTACAATCCAGATCTATAAGGTAAAATAGTACTTCTCATGGTCTTACTCCAGTCTGTGACTCTTGCTGGACGCTGCTCTTATTTCATTTTAGTTGCCTATGAGCCTATAGGCCACAGCGGTCTTAGGTCAAAGACTGTCCTCTGACCGCTGACCTGGGGCTTTTCATTAAGGGCTGGCTGCAATGATGTGCTACAGGTGCTAAATCTCATTTCAAGCAAGTCAGTACATCTGCCACATAGAGATCCCACCTTAGACCCTAAAAGCTATGTAGGTGCACCGATACAGATTTTTGCCTAGATTATCTGCCACTGACGGCTCCGAGCAGGGTCAGCTTTACGGGCCACAGCATGGTGAGGGTATAGTGAAGACTTCTGTGTCAGAGTGAGCTAGATAACACAGCAGTCCCGGACCCTGCATACCACTCACATATTTCCCTCTCAGTCACGCTCAGATAGGGAGATTCAAAACCACCCAATTTCTCAGCAGACCGACAACTCATCACCCTCACACGTGTGGAACAGGACCCAGCGCTGAGTCTGTTGCCTGGCTTGCACAGGCAGGGATCACGAACACCTCTGCTCCTCCACGTTGCAGGTGACAACTCAAGCCACTAAATCCTTCGCTGTTTATTAACAGGGAGAAAGACTGACTTACAAGATAAGGTCCCTCTAAGCCTTGGTGATATCATGAGGATGAGATATTGTGACAGCAGGAGAGACTGCAAACACCTATGTGTTGCCCGTGTGTGCTGTTCTTAGTGGCAGATTGCTACTTCAATGCAGCATGGTGGTGACAGTTGTAACCTTTACAAAGAGTAAGCAATCACCACAAATGACCTGAAGGCAGACAAATAAAACTAATTTTGAGTCTCTGGTGCATTCCAGCAAGGAATCTGTATAGGAAAACCAAATGAGAAATCACAAGCCTTGTTTTATTGCTGTGCTGCAGAGGAGAATGCAGTGCTGAGCTCCTGACGAATCAGTTCAGGTTGGTGCAAGGGGATCAGAGATGCATCTGAGGATTTGGAGAGTGGAAAACCAAGTGCAGTTATAGTGAGGGATGCCTGATTTAGGATGTACATTCCATAACATGGGCAGCAGGTGGCAAATTAAAGAATATGCAATATCTTTACAAACCCAGCAAAATACATTTGCTGCATTTAAAGCGTTGAGATTCCATGTTGTCACAGATCTATAAAGTGCATCATGCTGTGAACTGGGACATTCCATTTCATCTTTTTAATGTATTCTGTCACTCTCTTCTTTGACTCCTTTAGAGCCATATTCCCGCTCCCCATCCTGCTGTTTGATATTAACTTTCAGGTCATACACTCTTTGGTTAAAGTTCCATCATTGAGATCTTTAGGCCCATGGTTTCCATCTTAGACACTGACTCACCTTTGGAATATGCCTTGCGTTAGGCAGCAAGGTCATAGGATTTGACCACTGTGATGGAGATTCACCAGATGGAAAGGGAAGGAAAGCAATTTCCTCATTTAAGCAAGAGGCTGAGTACTGGTCACGTAGTTTGTGTTCCGTAAAGACTTTTGAGGAATTCTCTGACAACAGCAACCATTTTATGAGCAACTCCAATGGTCCTTTCCTTTGGAATTATTACTAGAAAGACAGGATTTTGAAAATAGTCAGAATTCATGAAGAATAATTAATACTCTTTCCTCTGCATGCATGCCTGTACCCTCTGAACGGACAACATGCCAGACCTCTAAGTTCAAGAACATACAGCATGGTAGGGGAAAAATTAATTTTGAGACCAAAGAGAGGAAGACAGGATGTAAAGCAGGTGGAAGGGAAACCTGAAGTGATGGGAGTTTTCAAGAATTCCAGATGCTGTCAGGCTGAAATCATAAGAAATAATCACTTAATATCTGGGTAATTTGAAAAACAGATGACTAGGATGGTAGAAAACAGCTGTTCCATGGAGTCTAACCAGGTTGTTTCCCAGAGCAGGAGAAAAAAATAGTCCTGTCAACAGAAAGGAAGATTTAACTCCTCATGTACTTGTGAACCTCTTTTGCACCATAATGATACTTGCAGACTTGGAGGTCTGCATCTTCTAGTACAAAGCCTGGTACACTTGCTGCAAAAGTGTGGTTTTTATCAGCAAAGCACCATGTCTTCACACTTTTTCAACCCTTTCACTTGATGTTTAAGTAACATCTTACTGTTTTCCTACTTCACCTTCTAAACTCAGGCTTTAAAACTTCTTACTATGTTCCTGGTACTTTGAGCTTAACCTTTGAACATCTTGAAGTCTCTTCATTTTTTTAATGAACAACAATTTCTGAAATCAGTTATTATAGTGGCTAGAGCAACTTAGATATTTTTAACTTATAACAATCCTTTACCAAAAAGCTCACTTCATTTTTTCTAGATAGTTTAAAAATATTTTTCAGGGCACAAACCTGAATTCACCCAAAAATGGGTTGCAACCAGAAGCTAACTCCATAACACTCCTTCTTGTTGACTTCAGTACCACTAGCCCAGTTTAAATGATGTCACTGTTTACCAAAACCAGAACAAATGAAAATGACAGAAAAGGCCTTTGTGCTTCTAAATGCCTTTAACCAGTTTACCTTCATAGGCTTAGACGCTGGGCTGATGCTGCACGAGCTGCAATCGCACTGCTCTTGGACTATGAAGATCTGATTATAATTGTGTCCACTTCAATAGCTGTCCTCCAAATTATGCCTGGTGGATATTTTTTAGAGTGACTGTTCTGTCTTGCCTTACATGAACTTTTTCACATGCGAGGCAGTAAATTTGGAGCAGCAAATTCCTGAAAGATTCCCCTCACCCTTTTCACTTTCCCTCCCCAAGAAGTTTGGATTGTCGTCCCCTCTGGGAGCTAAGTGCCTTTGGGATGGTTTGAGGATAAAGGCAGCTCAGAAAACCATTATCACGAGTGTCTCCTGACAAGTGATAGTCCCTCTATTATTCTTTTTTGCAAAGAAGAAAAGCGACAGCATCACCAGGGAAAGCTCTATCTCTGCAGCTTAGCTCAGCTGGCAAAGGCTGACAGACAAAATACAAGGACATTTCAACACAGCTGTGCAGATAGAGCTTCTTCGTTTCTTTTAGAGAATTTATTAAACAAAGATTCAGTGAACAAAATCATAATAAACCTAAAAGAAATGGCTAAAATTGCATTTCAGGACTGTGCTAGGAAGTGAGTGGGTTAATTACTGACTTTATTTTGGCTATTTTCTTGTTCCTCAGGACAAGGTGAATCCTACTTGTTTCCAGTCATCCCCCACCAGACATCATTCCTCATTCCCCCTTGTTACTTATCCCTGAGCTCAAGGCAAGTGCAGGTTTCACATCAGCTACCACATCTCTCCATCTCTTCCATGTCTCCTAAATCATGCAAGTTCACTTTACTGTATTTGGCTTCTCTTGACACCAGCTCTATACTTGTTTCATACTGTTTACTTATCAGCTGTCACCCCACAAAACTTCCTGGAGCAGGATGAATTCAGAGCACGCTGGGGTGTCCTTTTGTAGCAGAGTATTCGTTGTTACCTGCCCTCCCCAGCCAGCTCTCCCCGTTGCTGAACTTGAACATCCTTACTCCTCAGATCTGCAGTTTTGTTCTCTTTTGTTTTGTTTGTGCTGCTTAAAATTGTGAGAAATCCCAATAAATTCATTGGGAATTGAGTGAAACTTTGGTATAGGAGAGAACAGAATCACATCCTTATATTGTTTAAAGTATAGCGTTCCCAGTGAGTAAATATCCTGTAGTACCACTGTGGAAGAGCAAATATATGAAAAAACACTTAGTACCAATAAGGATGCTAACATAGTTAAAACATTAATCTTGCTGCAGCTGTTGTCAAACCTGTCACAGGGCTTAAGGTGGTTCCCTGCAGCTCCTTGGGAGAAAACAGCACGTATACTTTGTACGATCTTAAGAGGAGGAAACTGGATCCGGGGCATTATTCATTTAGATATACAGAAAGACATGTGCTTCCTCCCCAGGATTCTTGTAGCCTGCTCTCATCTGCACAATATCTGTGAGAGCTTGGACAAACCCAGGGCTGGAGGCTAGAAAGAGCAGGTGGTGGGAGCTGCTGGGGACGCTAAGCTGTAGGATTTTATCAGGATGTTTGCAGAAAATGGGAAAAAGTCCCACGAGAAGCAACCACTAGTTTCTTACAGGATGCTTAAATGTTGCTGGGAGCAGCAACAGATGTGTCCCGTTGAACCGCTGCCGTCAGTATTTTGTGGGCTATTTTTCCCCCAGGATCCTTCTTTTGGGCTGATCCCCAGCAATCAATACCTTCCTCATGTTTATCTTTTGCAGCCCTCCCCACCTGGTCTTTTAGCATCAGTCTAACTTCCATCTCATCTCTAATTAAAACTCATTTAAAAGGGTAAGAAGAGGGAGAAAAGGACAGTTTCTTGACTTAATGGTATCCAGAAAAAATAAAAAAGTTGCACCTAGGTGATGTCAGAAACCAAAAGCTCTCAGGATTTTTAGGAAAATCTCATAAAATTAGGCCTGGCAGTAAGGAAAGGGCATCCCAGCCAGGTGCAGGAGCCAAAAGAGGGTCAAAATGGCAATCTCTGAATGCTGAGGAGGAAGAAGGACTCCTCTCTCCCCTTACTGTCGAGGGTTTCTCCAGACAGACAGAGCCGTGTGTCTGAGGCAGGGGATGTGCGGTGCACAGATACTGTAATTGTCTTTATGGAGTGAATTGGAAATCCAAGTTTGGCAGCTGGCTGACTGCTGTCTGACAGCTGGGTGTCCTGGGCCAACGGCAGGGCAGGGCTGCATCTCCCAGCCATGCTCTGAATATTCACTGTGCTGCAACGCTGCGAGCCGAGCTGACACAGGCCAGAGCCCAACAAGACAGAGTCATGACATCCCTTGGTAGAAGGTCAGATGGTTGGAGATGGGAGGTGGACATGGTGGTGGGATCACCAGCAACCTTGTGCAGGAAGGAGCAGAGAGATTTGCAGCACGTTTTGTGAAGTTTTCTGCTGTTTGCTGCTGTGGAGAGCTAAACCTCCACTGCATGATGCCCTTGCAGCATTGCGGAGGGCACACTGAGGCAGTGGAGCACCCAGCAGGCATCCACAAGCTGTCACATCAGTGGTGGGACCTGTTGTCTCGGGATCCTCACGTGGCTTCTGAGACCTGAGCTGACAGTCTCAGGGAGCTTGTTCCAGGCACAAAGCCAAGGAGCTCTGGGACCTCAGCCTCAATCCACGCTCTGCCTCAACTCTGCCAGGCTGCAAATTTTCCTAACATTGTACCTCCATGCTAAACTCTTCCTTCATGGAGGAAAGAGTTCAGCTGCGCGTGGAGGAGACTGTGAAGGGCTCCTGTGGGCCAGTCAGGGCACTGTGGTGTAGATACAACTTTTGTAAATGATCTCTCTTATTAAGATGCTTAGGCTCTGTGGCAGATGTGTGGTTCCCAGCTGTGGTCACCCCGCACGCTGTACCTGAAAAGCTCCTTTCATCTCCTCGTACCACTGTACAGCTTGCTGATATACTGGTGTTCCTCTGCTCCAAGCTTCAGAACCTCAAATCCTACCACAGAGGTGCACTCATTGCTGACAATGAGCAGCATCTGAAGTGGCTGATAGATTCAAATTACCTGAGATCTCTTGGCAGGTATGACTTTTCACCAAAGCTTCACGTGCCTTTTAGCTGGGAACACAAAGCCAGCATTGCAGCATGGGAAAACTAACCAGTATGTTTTCCCTCTGGACAGAAAACTATCTTACTGAGGATGAAGGGGGAGGCTGTGACTCTGCAAGCATTCAGGTTAGCGTGCCCTTAATGGAGGCCTTCTTTCAGCTGGAGGTCACTGCTATGAGCTGGGACATTGCAAATGAGTGTCATCCAAAATTAAACAGCTGAAGCCTCCAGTTTTACCCAAGAAATGTCAGTTGTTCCGCTGAGGCAGCTGAAGTCAGATGTTCGGAGCAATTCCTGTCATCGTCTTAATTACAGTCTGAGCTCGGCATTGGTCATTGATGTAGGGTCAGATGGGCACCGCAGGCTTCTGCAAGCATGAGCTGAAACACTGCAGTTGATTGTCGTCTCCTCGCTGTGCTGGGAGCCTTCGCTGTAGCGTGCTGTATCTTTATTTGCAGAAGGTCTTGGCCAGATGCCTGGCACCATGCCAGCAGACTGGTCCTATTTCTGTTTGTTGACAGATCTCTCTTATATCTGATACCTTGATTAACGTACATTCATTTCTCCTGTTCCTGCTGTGTGGAAAGGGTACTCTTAACAGCAGCCTAAGAACTGGTTTCTCTAGGAGGGGGTACTGCATTGCATTTAAAACCCTCAGCACGTACAGCTATGAACTGGCGCTAAGCACAACATATATTTTCAGGACTTGCTTTTCCCTGCCACTTAGTGGCTTTAAATGGCAAAATATTTTTGCAAAGACAAATTGCTTTGCAGGTACCGTGCTGGGCTTCTGCAAAGGCTCCAAACGCACGGAGGGATTCAGAACGACTCCCTGAATCCCTGTCAACAAGGCCACATGACCCCAGGCACTTATTTTCCATGTATGAATATTGCAGGAGTGTGAAATATTGACAACTAATTGCAGCACTGTTTCAAATTCAAGGCAGTCATGCTGCTGCAAAGCTCAGAGGGCTAGTTCACACCACCTCAGCTCTCCTAGAATTAGACCCCGAGTACTTTTTGTTTTAAATGCAGCAAAATTAAGACCATTTTTCAATATGCACGCACCATTTCTGAGTAAGAAATAGCTGAAATAGGACCATTCCCCAGCAAATATCATCTGTGCTAATATGATGAACTTTTTAACAAACCTGTGATGGTTCCTCATGACAAGCCATTAGATTACCAAATTGAAGAAGAGTATCATATGTTAGAGGGTGCTTAGAGACACACCTTTGCCCCTGGCTTCTTTTGCTGGGTTACAATCCCTGGTGCCTTCAGTTTGCGAAGATGCAGGGGAAGTCTGCAAGAGGCACAATCTCCCTTCTTTCCCTGGCAATAGAAAACCTGTAGTTCTTTCTCCAGTTTCTCCTACTGGGACAAGGTGGTGACCCTCTGGATGCTGGATGTTCCCCACTGGGAAGAACAGCAGACAGCTCAGCTTCTTTCTGCAGCACTCTGTCCCTTCCCCTCCTCTCTTCTCCCACCAGTTACCTGTCTCTAACTTCCCTCAGTTCACAGGAGAGGGCTACTCCAGGTTTTTAACTCTTTTCTCCCCAGAAGTGGTAGGGAATCTAATTCACTGTATGTGGGTTCAACATGCATGTTATTCATTAGAATCAGCAGCTCTATGTAAGGTTAAGCAAGAAGTTGCTTTTCAAGGCCCTGGGTGGCTCTAAACATTATTAAACACGGTCATTAGAACATGCTTTTCCAACCATTGAATGGCTGTGAACATTAAATATTTTGTTTTAATAAGTGCTTGCTTTTTCAGCTGCTGAGCCGCCTTAATCTTTTTTTTCCCTCATTAAAAAATGTTGGTTTTCCAGCTCATGAGCCACTGAAAATACTGTTCTGTCTTTTTCCTCTCCTTTTTATTTTCATTTTAAAACTCACTGATCAGTTTATTTTTATTAAAAAAAAGGAGTGAGAATTTTGGAGCCTTTGACTAAAATAACTTGTTTTCAGCTACCAAGACAGGTACAGGGCAAGGCTTACGATAACATAAAATCAAACCTTGCTTGTGTGAACAAGTTCCACTAAGATAAGAACATGCAAACTATCCAAACACCGGCAGATTATCTTCCCTGTGTGCTCTGAAAGGACTGATGAATCACACTGCTGCATGCCAGTTTTCCCACCTGCCAATCAAGAACGTCCTGTTGTGACATCCACATAGATTCACAGGGCACTCCTAGGGTCAGAGGTGAAGCAAGTGTGTTTTGGATTTGGAATGAAGATGAGAAGTTTGACTTGAATTTCTTTTCCCTTGTTTGTTCTATAAGTGAGACCATGTTACGTAAGAAGAAGTGTAATGAGGAAGAAAGATCTTTTGCTAAATCTGGAGAGAGCGACTTCTGCTGTGAACTCACTGCGTGGCCGTGAGAGTCATTTGTGCCATGACTTTGTCGCCTAACCATAGTCTTCACAAACTACTTGGGATGTTCACTATGCCCCACCTGACTTCCAGTGGTCCTTCCAGGAGGGAAGAGGTCTCTTGTAGGTCCAGCATTGTAGATGCTATTTATGAGTATGAGATCTCAAGCGACATTAACTGTCTCTGTTTAGGCAAACAGACTGCAATCTTAGCCTCTCTTCCTAGTTTTCCTATAATAGTAACTCCCAAGAATCTGCTAGAGACAGAGGCTGCCCCTTATAATGTGTGCTACCATTACTACTCCCGCAGGTCCCTGATTTTTGTGGTTGCTCTGATGGAGGAGCAGACATTGACAGCACGGAAGGCAGTTGACAAGAAGTGGCCAACATCTTGCTCAGCTGGGGAGCTCTCCTTAGGGAGTCCAAAAGTGGCAGCTTTCCCCTGTGGCTGGGGCATTTGGCTTTCTGCATCTTCTAAATCACCCACTTGGAACTCACTGTGCATCAGCCTGGAAGGGAGTCAAACCATTTTATGAAAGCTGCAATTAGTGGCTTCCCACAAATAGCATCTAGCACTGACAAGTGGCTGCTCTGTAATGCTGTTTATGGGCTTGTTTCAGGTAATGGAATTTCATTGCCTTTCAGGTGCTCTCGCCACAGGAAGCACATATATTTTTTCAGCTCTGTGATTTTTTCCACTAAATTGCACAAATCATTATATTTGGGCAAGTGCATTGGAAACATTTTACTCTGCATTTATTTTGCAGCTCAAGTCCTTCATGAAAGGAAGAATAAAGATGTTCTTCTAGGCAAACAACTGTGGTGAGAAAGCAGAGAGAGAGCAGAGACAGTGGGGAAACAAAAGCTGATCTGCACATATAATAATCTGGTGTATCTGCACTGACTTATTGTACCTGTGCTGATTGGTACCAGCTGATGAGTGGATCCAAAATTTCACCCCTTCTCCATTCCCATCTGTGGCAGCTCCTAGCACCATCTACTTGAACCTGTGTCTGGGTCTCCTGGACACGCATGTTGCTTCCTTAGGAGACCAAGATGCGAAGTGGTGTGGAAAGGCTTCCTGACACTTTTTCTCCATTAGTTGTATGCAATTGCAGTCTTTGTAGGAACAGAGCAAATCAAACGGAGAGTTCAGATGATCTCTTTAATTGTGGTGGATGATTATTTTGTGTTGAATGTGGGAACAGGAGGCAAGAGCGAGACACGTTGGTTCTGGCTGGCTTGTGTAGTGTGAATTTACCCAGGATGGTACACGGCATCCAGCAAAGCACAGGACCTCCCCGTGTGGTCCATGCTTAGCAGAGTCCTGCTGGGCTGGCTGGACTGGCATTTGATAGGAAAAAGTATCCCATGTGAATAGCAGTGAAAAGAAAGCCTGTGAGACGAGATCGTTTACACTGAGCCTGTTAGGTCACGGTTAGGCATAAAGAGCATTTGTAAGGAAAGCTGAGCACCAAACTGCATAGCGTCCTCTTTTGTTTGTGAGCCTCACTGAACTCATAAGCCTCAAAGGGAAAAGAAGGCCGTGAACCCAAGAAACAGGTGAATCAAAAGTAAAGTAGTTGCTCTGAGGGGGGAAACTTTAAATCAGGGTTGAAGAAAACCAGGGCTCCTAGTAGGATAATGTGGGTAATGATATCACAGAGCATTAAAACAATGCAGAACTAATTAGCTCAAATATTTGCTGACAATGTGGGTTTTGAAGAGAGGGGGGCATGGGCTTTCATAAAACTTAATTAACTCATAGACTAACTCAGCTTTATTCATTGCCGCAACAGAGCCAATCAAGATAGGCTTACTGTTTGCTCATTTGGAAAACTATTAGTATTCCCATTTAGACTTAATTACAGTGCAAAGGTTGACAATTATCATCTTTGTGGAAGCACTGGATGCCACAATATCTCAGCTGAACATGTGCCTATAATTACAGACATCATTTTCTTAGCAGAAAATGTAACCCACTTATTACCTGGATTTCATGCCTGTAATTAGAGATAGTGGAAATAAAAAAAATTAAGAAGGGGGCTTGTGCTGAATTATTTTGGATCTTTCCATAGTAAATTATACAACTATGTCACAAATGAAAACCTTGGTTTGTACTTTATACTCCTGATGGAAGGAAATTTGTAGACATACAGAGGAATCAAACTAGCCATGTGGGTCATATTTTGACACCGCTAAGAACACCACTGCCTCAGATTGGTTTGGTTCGTAAACCTTCTTTACACATCCATGAAGTTTCTCGTGTTACACAGACACGTACTTCTCACCCAAGTCATTGCAGAAGAAAGCTGGTGAGAGAAACTTGGTCAGTCGTTTTGGAGAATCACAGCTTGAATTGAATTGGAACTGAATAGACTTAGCCAGTTGACTGAAATAAACCACATCAATATTAAAGTTTGCAAGAAGTGCTTGACTACAATCATGGTTAATACTGCAAAACACAAGTGATAAGCAGGTTGAGACTCCTCCCATTTGCCAGCCTAGATCCCTCCAGGAGACTGTTTCCACTCATTGCATCCGGGGGCTGCACCGCAGCTGAGGTAAGAGAGAAAAAAGTTCAAAGCTTTTTACAGATATTAATTACAGATAAGGAAGGAGGTAAGATGAGTGTGTAAGAAACCCAGGCTTGCTTCATTTGGATTTGTTGCTGTCCCTGGGCCTCTGTTTATCCAATGGATTTGTAAAGAAGCTATGGGAGCGTGCCCTTTGCAGAGAGCAGCAATGGATCAGCGCAACGCCTGGTGCTAAACAGGCATCATATTTAACAACAAAGTTGAATTACCTCTTTTCCTTAGTTCCAGTTGCATTTATTTCCAAGCCAGGGTGAGTGAGGTGACAGAAAGCAAGACCTTGTATTTGTTTTGAACAGGACATGTCTGATCCTAGAGTAACACCTGAACCTCCTAGGGGAAATAGTGCCTTTGGGACTAGGGCACTGTCTTCGCTTGAGCAGCATTTTGACTACCTAGCAACTGAAACATTGAGTTTGCCTCACGCACAAAGGATTTGCAAGGGGTAGAAGGAAGGATAGACTTTCCACTTATATATCCTTTTTATTTTCCATGATAGATGAAGAAACACGGCATTCAATATTTCTTTCTACCACCTTTGCCCTGCTTCTTTTAAAAAACACCATTTGCCCCCTGAAACGAGCACTACCTTGTTAGGGAAAGAACCCAAACCAACAGCTTTATCAGGTCAGGCAATCCCTGTGCACCGTTATCGGTGAGCAGTGTCAACAGGGCTTCAGGGAGTGCATTTTTGGTCGCTGATTCCTGTGGAAAGGCAGCTAGGAGTCTGGAGGCAGAAAGACGCTTTTGTTGGTTCTCCAGAAACATTAACTTGTGTTTTCATTCAGTTTTTTTTCATAGGGGTAGACAAAAGGGAAAAAGACAAAAGTTTTGAGCATTGGCTGTGTCCTTTTGAAAGTTTACTGGTCAGGTGCTTTTAATATTGCCTGAATGCTAAGCATTTTGAAAGGAGAATAAAAACAGTGGTGGAAGCAATAAAACATGAGAAAAAAGTCCTTGCATTGTTTGAGGCACTTATAATACTGAAGGCCTTTGCTTTTACTTAGTGTCTTTTATCATATTCACTGGAGTTTTATGTAGCCATGGAGCTTGTATACTGTTATTATTTGGCTTTGGAAAAGCTGAGAGGGTGGATTTTTTGATGCCTCGGCTCCCAGCTGCCCAGCAGCAAGAAGCTCCTTCAGGTGTCGGCAGAGAATCCCACTCATCTGCAGCCTTAAGAGCAAGCCAAAGCCTTGCAACACCAGACACTGCTTGGTGTGACAGCAGGAGGACTTCCACGTGTCTTTTCAGATGGGACCTCAGTGCTGGGGCACCTCGATCGCTCCAGACAAGTCAGACCAGGGCAGCCGTGCCCCTGCCACAATTTTCAGCACAGGACGAATGAGCTTTCTTTTGAACTGCTGAACTACAAATTCCCCTCCTGGCCAAGCAGCCATGGTGGGTGGAACGAGGGGAGAAGAAAGAGTCGCTCAGCCAATAAAATACCAGTAGGTGTGCATATGTGGGTGGTGGGAGCAGCTGACTTGCTAAACCCACTTGGATTCAATCCACCAAGCTGAGTGCAATTGGGAAACCTGGTGGGGTTTGATTGCCTGCTACCTGGAAAAGCTCATTTGGAATGCCTGGTATCTCCAACCAAGCCACAAGTAAGAGATTAGGTGCAACGATCAGAGGTTCAAAGAAATAGCACTGAGAAATATTCTGGCTTGTTTTAAAGTAAGGATGATAGTTAAAAAAAAAAATAGACAAAACCCAAGGAGAGAGGAATCCTTCTAAGAGAAGGAGGAAGGAGGAAATGAATGGAGCGGGGATTTGTTAGCAAACACCAGTTCAGACTTATTCAGCAATTTCTGCAGAACTAGTTGTGCCACTTCAGTGTTTATTTAACCACTGCAAGAGTCCCAGGTATGAAAACAGACAAAGAAACGCTTTGGCATGCAGGCGTTCCTTGTCCGGCAGCAGAAGCATGTGAAATCCCGGGTAGGAGCTGCCTTGCTTTATGTAGCTCCTGCCTTCGGAGTGAAAAAAATCAAAATCCTACAGATGGATTTTTAGAGGTTCAAAGCCAAAACTGTAATATGAGGTTACAGGGAAGATGGGCAAAAAGATTCAGGAGCAAACAAGCACGCTGAAAAGAACCTTGTGAGAGCTTCACAAAGGAACATTTATGTCAAACTACTTCAGCTTCAGAAACCTTTGGTCACATTTTCTTCCCTCCCTCATCCACCATCAATATCATCTTTGGGATTTTAGGAAGACAGTGACAAAATTGTTGATTTCTGTACCTACCAGAAGCAGCCTGAGCATCCTTGTTGTTTTAACATTTCTGAATCAATTTCGTAAGCAGAAGAAGTTATGGGTAGTCTTTGTGAGTTTCAAACAGCACATTGATTTTCATATCCTTATCTGAATTCAGCCTGTGTATGTTCAGTGATTACTCTGTTTTTAACTCTTGGAGATGCTGCCAGCCTTACAGTCACCAGCCTTGCGGAGGTGAACACCATGAGAAGTCAAGAAAAGCCCATTTCTTGTTACAAAGGTTTCTAGAGGTTAAGCCTAGAGCAGAATCTAAGTGGAGTTTTAAATTGCAAGGAAAAGTATCTGAGACAGCTGTCGTGTTACACAGATATATAAGAAAACTGTTAGTTTATTATTGCCACCACTCTGAGTATAAAACTGAGCAGAGAGCGACTGCTTTCTGCCTTTGCTTTTTACCAGGGATGTTTTACACCATATTTATTAGCTGTGCTATTAAAAGGTGAGAGTGACTTTACTGTGGTGGTCATGTAAGCTCTTGCCTAGAAGCACAGATTTGGTGACTCATAGAGTAGGCCCTGGATGCACACATCTCTGAGATATATTGGTGTTTGCATCAAGCGAGGGTAAGAAGCAATGACTGAGCTCACGCTAAGCCCCTCCGCAGGATGACTGTAAAAAGGTTTTTAAGAGAGCTCTAGGTGTAGTTAATGCAAAAAATTAATCCAAGTGCTCAACCTAGAGCAATCTACTTTTGATACAGAGTGCATCATATTAGTGAGCTGGAGAGACAGAAAATTAAAGATGAAGTGGCCCAGATCACCTTGGCTTTGGCATTTGGGGCTTCTGAGTGCCTTGTTTTGAAAAGACAGTACAGAAATAAATGCCTTCTGAATACACTGTTAACCTGAGAGTATCTGAAGGGGAGAAAAGCTTGTTGTATGTGAAAAATATCCTTGGGAACCAGTGCTAGATGTCATGCAAAGTGAATCTGGCAGAAATGATGGGAAGCAGAACAGAACAGCTAAGCAGGTTTGTTGTGGCTTAACACGTGTCTCCCGCAGGAGGAAACATTCTGTGCTGGGCAAATGGGAGCCTACAGAGGACTGCAGGGAGAGGCAGAGCCAGCTTTGCATAGGAACACCTTGTCCAAGGATATGATCCAAAGAAACATGAGAAGCGGGTCCAGCTCTGTCTCCAAACGGCTCAGTGCTGTGCAGTGCTCGTGCATTGAGGTACTGTTTGCTCTTGGCTGCAGTCAAGCTGTGACGATCAATAACTTCTCTCCAAGGCCTTCAAATTCTCCCTGAAGAATGTCCGGAGGTAACCACACCGAGTCACACCTGGTTTGCAGGCAGATATCTTCTTGTAGTGGAAAAATGAATGCCTAATTTGTTCAGCGAGGAAGTATGTTTTGAATCTCAGTGTAATCTGACTCCCTGGATCAGGAGAGATAGTGCATGGTTTCTGAGACAGAAATATATCTCGTTCTTGAAGTGGCTGGGAGAAAGCAGCGATCTGTGTGGGAAAGCTGGAGGAATGGCAGGAGGGAAAAGAAAAATTACATGCATTAGTGGTTTATGCCTTCCAGACATTTACAAACTATGGGTAATGCAACTCAGAGGGAATTTTAGTCATTTCAAGGAGGTTTCATGATTTAAGAGGGCATAACGGTTGCAGTTTTCTCTATGGTTTAACCCACAAATAAAATTTCCATCATCCAGTTGAATATCTGGAAGGAATTTGGCATTGCATTTTTAGGAGCACAGACACTAATAAAGCGTTGCGTTATTGCTTTGGTGACCTATCACCTCAGTACTGTCTGGCCTTGTACTGCTCACGGTATGGAGAGGTTAATGTGTAAAACACACCCCTGCTTCAACAGATTTGAGGAAAACAAAGAGAGTCTTGTGGTTGTTCCACTTCTGACTTATTTTACACTTGCCATTGCTCTTGCTTTCTGTTGCTTGCTTTAAAGACCAGCTACTTGATCCATTCTCCTTTACTGGTCTACTCTCTGCCTTCCAGAGAGAGATAAACCAGGACAGTGTGCAGCTGAATGTCCGGTGGCCATCATCAGCCCATGATCTAATTAAATTAAGACTATTACACGTCCCTTTAATAGTCTCCTACTCATTTCATTCAGTGATATCTTCCAGTCCTTTTCCTAAATAGCCGACACATTAGAAAAGGTCCTAGAGCATTCCTTATTATATTCCACTTGCAGAGGCAACTTAATTTTGGGCAATACATACTGTTATCCCAAGGTTGGGACAGGTTCTCTTAACACTTTTCTTAGTAACGTGTGCTTCATGTAGCATTTTCCCTTTTCTATTCCATTCTATCCCCTCCTTATATTTTCCATATTTTTCACATTCCAAAATATTTTTCTGCCTTGTTTATTAACATGTAAAGATAAGACATATATTAACATCAAAAAAATCCCCCAGCTGTTTTGTGACGAACAACAGATGAGAATGACAACAGTGAAAAAGACTACCAAGCATTCTCCTTCTTCTGTCTTGAAGGACATTAAAAAAATGGAGGAAAAATAGTTGGAACTGGGATGAGAACTTCAGTCTACGGAGGGTTTAATTTTTATCCTTATTTTATTAGGAAGGGGAAACAGAGGAATGAGTCAGTCATTCAGCTTAAACAGATGTGCTGGCATGATTCTGGCATCCTTCAGAAATACCAAGACTCTTTTTGATTGTGAAATACTCACTGAAGTGCATTATCAGAGAGTCTCAAAGGGGTTTCATATCAGAGCTAGCAGTTTGAGGCTGTTCTGATGTAAAGCAAAAGTAGATAAAACCTCACATTTCAATCAGATCATGAGCAAGGACCCCAAACAATCAAATTCAGCTACTTTGCCCTTAATGCTATACTTCATATCTTCATACAGCACTAGGAGAGAGATTGAGCCAATGGAAACTGGAACAAACTTGCAGTGTTGCAGCACTGAGTAGGACTGAGCATAACAGGACTTAGACTCATGAGCAAATTTCAACAGCTGTTTCTGATCCTTTTACTGGGGGAATACCATCAGCATAATTTCATTCCTGTCACTTCAGGTGTAAAGTGATTTTAGTGATGATGGAAGTCTCCAAAGTGATGTAGTCTTGGTTTGCTTCCTTCCTCCTGCCCCTCTCAGGACAGCTACCTAGAGCAAATCAGTTCATAATTGAATTCCTCCCTCTCCCATGTACTCTCACTGTCCTCAGTGCTCTTTCCAAAGGGAACCTAACACAGATAGCTGGAGATGATTCCTAACCCTGAATTGCCAAGGCAAAATGTGGAGTTGCAGTGTCAGGTATCGAGGGTAGTTAAGCAGCTGATCACAGCTCCGTTTGCAATACAGGCACTTCAGAAAGCCAGAACAAAATCTGTTCTGCGTGACACCAATAGGCAACATAAAACTTCAAAACACACCAGAAGCTGCTTAGCCAAAGCAGCAGAGAATTCAACACAGACTGCTAAATTAGCTTCCGAAGCAGGGTGGATGTTGGGTTGATAGTCCATTTGATGCTCCATAGTCATCTACAGATGCCTTGTCACCTCTGGAAGAAGAACTGTCCTCTTCATGCTGGTTCAGGTGTGCTGCACGATGCTGCACTTGTTCTGGGGAATGCAGTGTAAAGTGCACTGCCTTAGGAGTGCTCCAAACAGGCTTTTAGACTCTCCTTAGAATGGAGTCAGAGTCTGAATATATTTTATATCCTGGCAAGATCACACAGGAGAGAATCTGTGCTGTTATGAATAAAAAAATGAGGCATACAGAGGATAGTCTGAAAGACCTAAATTAGCTGTTTGGTTTGATTTTCTTATGGATAAAGTTGCCACTGTTATTCGAACAATTTGAAAATCAGATTTTTTAATAATATTTTTTTAAGGGAGGAGGTGGAGGAATCTAAACTGCAGATATTTTCATTGTGAGCATTTGCAGAAAAATGCCTTACAAACATATTTCTGTAAAGACAACACAGGGCTTAGGACGCTTTGACAGTAGCCAAAGAAAGCAGCAAAACATGTGAATGCCTCCAGACTGCTTCCAGGATTTTGTTCTACTGCCAAAAGCTGAGACATAGACTCACAGCATGAGGCAGCAAACTTCTCTGGCTTTATGTGCTCGCACATGAGGTGGATTTAACATAAGAGACTGTTACGGTCCCCCCAGTTCTTCTTTCTATTCCTCCCTCAAGATCTTGGTTTAACAGCTAAGAGAATAACTTGGAAGTAATTCTGTATCTAGAGATACTGAAGGCAGAAGAAACAACTTTGCCAGTCATAGCACTTATTTATCAAAACATCTGTGCTTGTGAACCCTTTGGAAAGACCAGTTTCATTGCGTTGCTTCTGTCTTGTGCATGTAGTGGCCCGTTATTGGAAGATCTCTTAGAAAATGTGTGTGCTTCCTAGGGCCACTCAGAATGTAGGGTCAAGGTGCTAGAGGGACACGTGGTTTCTGCTCAGGAGGAGCTAGATAGGTACAGGTGTTTTCCTTCATTTATCTTTCTGCCACATAAGGAACTTGGGATAAGCTCTGTATCTGACTGGTGGGGCATCATGCCTCTAGAAGCAGATGAATCCCATTATCACAGGGCAACCTTTCTTAACCTCCCTTTCAACTGGCTTGTTTCCCAGAGATCCTCCTCAGCTAATGGGAGTTAATTGTCTCCAGGGTAAGGAAATCAGCTATAATTCCTGGCTACGAGGGTTTGGTATCTTAGATATCATCATTGGCATTGAGAGCCTGACAGCAATTAGAGGCAGTTAGCCACTGTTTGGTGAATATAAACCTCTGCGGGCAACAGTTATAGTTTGCTGCCATTCCCTTACCCTGGAGGAGGTGAGCTGCTGGGGACTGCTGCACTTGCACCTTGAGTCCTTTTAGAACCTCCAGAATAGCTCTGACCTTCAAGGGCACTTTGAGAGACACTGTCGTGAAGCAACTGTGAGGGCTCCCCTTACCAAATCCTGGTTCCCAATTCACGCAACAACTGGTGATACAGGCCTGGAGTCTACGGAGCGTGTTTTCAGGATGACCTTTGGGAAGCCTGCCCAGTACGTGTGAGGTATGTGTGTCTGTTGGCAAACATCAAATCTCCAGATCTATATGGGTGCAAGTAGAGCCTATCAGAGAGAAACTTTGATCACCCATGTGTTATTTTTTCATTTGCAGATGTCAATTTTTATAAAGCCTATGGGTTCGGTTTCAGACTAATGTGAAAGTTTTGCCCTCATTTTTTTTATATCTCTTAAGATAGGTTGACTGGCTTCTTATAAGGCTGTCAGCCCTGATTAAATCAACCTTTAGGAGTCATCTGGTAGAACACTGGCACGAACCTGTACTTGGAAATCTTCATTTGAACTGTCTTCTGCTCTAGTTTTGCTTATACGTTAAAACAAGCAGACAGTAACATCTGCTGTCCTTCAGCTAAGTGGGTTGTAAGATATTAGATGATGAAGTGATTTCCAAGGGGTTATTTGGAGAATGGCTTCTGTGGATCTCTTGTGTATTGCAGGAGTGGGAGCGAGTTATGAAAGCAGGGGGATGGCAAGAGGTTTGAGCTGGCTGAGGCCAGGGAGCTTGGGTGGGGACACGAGGACCTTGGGGTGGAGAGTGGATAGAGGGGTGGCTCTCACAGCTCACTGCAGCCAGCCTAAGGGCGTGGGCCAGAAGGAGGGGCAAGCAGCACAGAGGTGCTGGTCACATAGAAAAAAGATGACACCTGGCTGATGTCCAGCCCTGAGAGCTGGAGGAAGCTCTGCTTTCTGCTCTCCAGAGCCAGGTAGCTTTGCCAGTAAGTCAGATGAGAGTTCAGTTTTCCATAAAAGCCAGACTAAGGTCATGTGGTCACTTTGAAAACTTTGCAAATGTAACAACAACTGCAACTCCTGTAAAACACAGATTATTTCTTCGCTCCACCCCCCATGTAATTCTCTGCTGCATCAGCAAAAGCATCAACAAGAAGGAAGTTACCTGTCATCTCCGATTTCTCCATGCCTGATGTCTGAGACAGTTCTTGCCTTTGACTGCTCAGTTTGCTGTGCAGAGCTTTGCAGAGTCTGGGGACACAGGCAGACTTTAGTTACTTTTGCTTTGGAGTTTCAGCAGTAAGTCCTAAGCCTCTTACCCAAATTGTTTTCAGTCTCTCCCTCCTCTTCTGCTTCTGAACAAAGGGCCACAGATAGGAATCGCAATCCAGCGCTAGGACAAGCTGTCTTCCTAACATGTTCACGCACGTAGAATACTTCCCAGAAGCAAACGCATTTTTCTAATCTCAGGGCTTTGCTTTGTGCATTGAGATCAGACCTTGAGCAATAGAAATTCACTGCCAGACTTCCCCTCTGCTGTGTACGAAATCTGCATATCAAAGGTAGCGGGGACAGGATTCATCTATATAAAACTGATTTACTAGAACTTGTGTAACCAGGCTTTATTTACATGGTACTGCAGGTAAGCAGCTTTGTTTAACTGTAGGATGGCATCCCCGAAGGGCATTTCACTTGCTTAATGTTTGAACAGAGTCAGAAATGGGGAGAAGCATGTTGAGTAACCAATGACAAAGTGAGGGTGCAGTGATTTCTGCCAGGTATTTTGGACTTTAAACAACTTCTTGGTTTTGTCTGATCATTTTTGAAACTTAGTTAAGATTAAAAATTTTCAGGTACCCAAAGCTTATGTTTTTAAAAGATCTATTATACTTAGCACTCAGAGACATTCTGTCCTGCTGCTGTTGAAAAAACCCTCCTGTTTTCACGTGGCATCTGTACTTCCGTATGGTACCCAAGGGATAACCTGGTCTCTGACGCTGTCTGTAGCCTCTCTTGGTGCATGGGGTCATTAGGCTCACAGCTCTAGCGCGTCTGCTTCTGCCGCGTGGGTATTTTCCCCCTGAGAGCTAAGCTAGCATGAGCACCTGCCTTTTGAATATCCCCAAAGAGCTTTCAAACAGGAGGAAACTCCTGGATGGGGCCGTGCTCTGCAGGTGACCCTGCAGCATCAGTGGACGCAGACCTCTCTGCGCTGTTGTTAAACCAAGCACAGTTTCTCCTGAGCTGCCAAGTTGTCACTGGTAGCTTCAAGACCCCTTAGCTCCCCTTTAAACCGATGGAACTCACAAAACCTTAGTTTCTGGAGGATGACTTCTTTAATTTCAGACTGTACTGGAACTGCCAAACTGAGATGAATTATATACGAACATGCTGAGCCATCAAATCCTAAAGACTTTTAAATTACTAATATATTTCAGATGCAAAATCCTTACTATTCAATCATCTTTCCTGCTGTGGGATATAACACTGGATACCTAATTGCATTCTCTGTTAGATTTACTTTTTATTAAAATAGTGGGTTTATCTTAGTGCTCTGCTACTGCTGCTATATACGCTTGTAAATTAAATCAGTGGAGATATATAGATGTCCATATGCTGGTACAAAACAAGACAAAAGCAAAAATCATTCAGCACTGCATATTTGTGCATGCAAGGGTTTTTTGCTTGCTTTGCTGACTAAGCTACTCTGAGGGCTGGTTCTGATCACATGATTTCAGCCACACAACCTTGAAGACAGCAACCAGTGGAAGTAAACTTCTTTAAAAATGGCTTGAATCAGACTGGCATGAGTACAGAGAGCTGAATCATACTCTCTGTGTTTGCACTTGTGTCTGTTAAAAGTAGATAAAAGAACTTTTCAAAAAGGGATGAAGGAGAGCTGTTATATGAGGAAAATGCAGTGATAATGATATCTGAGGATGTTTCTTATTCAGTTTTTGAAGTGTAAAATATTAAGCTGGTCAGTGAGGGAATGGGATAGGCAGAAATATGGATTCTTGGGAGTTCATATTGATCCAGAGGAAAGTGAAATTTAGGAAGCGCTTGTGTGGATGGGGACTGGAATACTTAAAGCAGCTCTAAGAGCCTGTAGGTAATTTTGCATTCAGTCAAAGAAATGGATGTATTGAATGTTCTCCCATGCACCCAATGCAACCTTTTTGGTCTGTGTGTGTAGATGTACTCACTCAGTGCTGCTTATTCACAGAATCACTCTGAACAACCCGAAACTTTCAATAGCAATCAGTTAATTTATGAAGGTAAGAAATAACTGTGACTCTCATTCATTGCAGGTATGCCTGTGTCTGGATGAGATGGGGGACAATTTTCAAATCTCATTCACCTGATGGATGTGGAGTGGAAGCCATGGGAGGGGAGGACACCCAACCAGAAACAAGCTGCCTTCTTGCTATGAGTATCCAGGAAGCCTCTGTGCTGCAGATGTGACAGCAACAGCAAAGCCTGTTTCATGGTCCTGTCCCATGCAGAAGCTGTGAGTATCAGCAACCACACAAACAAGCTAGTGGGGGGCTGGGGAGGGGAGGCTCTTGAGAATAAGAAACATTAGCTGTCCGTCCTGGTGGAGTGTCGTAGTTACACTGCTTAAACCCCATGTAAGTAAAAGCACAGCACTGCTATCTGTTGATATTCTGGATTGGTTTTTGTTTTTGAAATGGTTCCAGCATGTTGGCTTACTGTTCTGAAACCTGGCAAGTCTTTGACAGAAAATGTTGCTTTAGTTTGTTAATCAGTCGTGAATCCAAGTACACATCTGACACAAAGGCCTTGTGTGAGTGGCTGTGATGAAGCACAAGAGGATTGTTATAATCCTTGTCACCAGGGAAACCAGCCTCAGCAAAGCTTCATCTCCTGCTCCCTCCTTGGGTCCTACCACCTGATGGAGTGGCTTTGTTGGGGACAGAGAGGATCAGGATCTCTCCTAAGGTGTTGCAAACCCAGGGTCTGCTCTGCTTGGGGTGGGATATATTTCCACAAAAGAGGTTAGCTCACTTTTTTATCTCATCTCATTGTGGGGAACAGACAAAGCAATGGCTCATTTAGGCTGGAAAACCTAGGGAGTTCTTCATTGACAGAGATGTTCTGGACTAACCTCTGAACACAAATAGCGGTGATAAACTGAACTTCTTTTAAGACATATATAATAAATGAGTGAGATACTAGTGCTAAGGATCCATAGTGACCTTCATGGGGTTTAATAGCTTCACCAAAGATATTAAGCCTAATTACTGTTGAAGACAATTTCACTGTATGGATCTTGGATCTGATCTGTTGTGTTGTCCTCTACAAGAGCAGCACTGTAACTACACTGGTGTCACTCCTGCTTTGCACTGCTGGAAATAAGGATGGAGCCAATCCCAATCAGGATATTTTCTGTAATACTTTATTCGGGTTTTATAGAACCCTACTGGTTTCCTCCCTCTTAAACACTTTAAGATTTTCTGCCATAAAGGGTTGTTTGGAAGGCTGAGAGTATTCAGGAGGGAGGAGGTGGTGAAGCAGCCAAAGGTGTGTGATAAATTAATGTAATTACTTAGCTTTGCAGTATATCTCAGAGGTGTCCCCTCTATATGTGCAGTGCATGCACTAGTACACAGTAAAAACGGTACTATAGTATCAATATAAACAGAGACGGACAAGTAAACACCATCTGAGACCCATATTATCTTTAGATAATGTTGCATTGCTACACCTGGCTCCATGCTAGCAGAATGGGGTTTTCATGCTATTTTTACTCCAGAGTTTCTTTTCATAAGAGGTTTCTTCAACTTCCCACTGCCTCTCCCCGCTCCTCTTTGCCTCTGACTGCACTCCACATGCACTTGGGCATGGCAGTGAACATGCAAAATCACATCAGCAGGCCAGTCACAACAGAGAACATAATCCTTTTGTTGTACAAATTCCAACTGTTCCTCCTGGTGGAAGGACTCCAAGTCAATCTGCTGAAATTGCTGTTGCTAAAATAACCTTCCAGACTTCTTGTTCTGGCCCTGTCTTTGGACCTTCCCTGTGGAGCAAACCTCTCAATCACAACAAAATTGTTCTCCTTTAAAGCCTCATACACTTTGCCATATTCAATCTTTTCTCTTATCCCACTCTTACCCACTTAACTCTCATCTACTGCTCCTCTACTGAAGTTTGGAAAAACAACTATTTGTTTCACTTTGGGTCAGTTACCCAAGTTTGCAGGGGAGAATTTAAAGTGAAACAGGGCATGCTGCAGGACCAGAGGTGTGGCAGTGGTTTCCATTGCTTATCTGTGCCTGGACACCAATATTCACTGTGCAAGGACCTCTTCGTGGAGGCAGGTAACTTAACTATAGAAAAATCTGCGAACAAGGCCCATGGTTGCTGTCTTCAGCCTTCCCCATTGGTGATGAAAACTAAATCTGGAGAGGAGTTCTAAGCACCAGGTCCACTAGTTATTTGATCAAGCAATGCTTTGCTATGCTGTGGGATTTCTCAGCTGGGAGACAACCCCCGTAATTAACTGTCCAAGAACCCATGAGAACGAATATTTTCCTCCCATAACAGATGTTTAGCAGAGAAAGACCAGTGAAATGATCTTTACTACTCTACCGTAGAGTTCTGTTCTACTTTCCAGCTGTACAAGTCCTTCACAGTCTACACTCAGGAGGCTGCGAGAAGTTGTTCAAAACCATTTTTTCCTTTCCTCCCCTCCTTGACAATGGCATAAACATGGCATTGCACTTTTAAGAGGTTCTGCGAAGAGTCTTATCATTGCCTTCAGACACTTCTGGAGAGAAGTTTCGAGAATTTGTATTTATGCAAAACTACTGTAAGAAAATTAGTACTGTAATTTACTCCCAGATTGAAAAAGTGGTTTTTAATAGATTTTTGTCTTAGTGTCTGGCTTCCCCTGTGGTGCAGCAATAAGTAGCTACGAGCAACTTGCCAATGAAATATTTCACTTTGAGGGAACCTGTGATTCAATATGTAAGCATGAGTCCATCTGCAGTGGACTATTTTTAATATCCCTGGATCTGCAATAATATGTTTAATTAAAGCCAAACTGAAGTTTCTATTGCTCATTTTCAGGCCTCTTTTACTGAAAGCAGCTCTGTGTAACTGTTCTTATGAAACATTATGAGACTGAATGATTTCGGATGAGAATACCGAGCCAAAACTCAAATTTTTTCTGAAAATATTCTGAACAAAACGTAGAACTAAATGTTTGATGTTTCCTGTGAGTCTCAGTAATTTCAGTAACTTGTATAGCAGTTTCTTCACATATTGTTTTGGGGTAAACATTCATGGCCAAATCCAAAGTTGTAGGTCAAAAATACCAGTGAATAATGGATGCAACGTGCACAAACACAATGCACAGGTGTGCTTACACATAGCCTCTCGTGTACCAAAAATGAGCACTGCTCTGCTTCATACCATAGTGGCTTTAATAACCACATTCAGACAGCAATTCTGTGAAAGTCCTGTAACATCTGGGTAGCCCCATTTGCCCGTTGCAGATGCTGTTTCCTCTCACTTGTGTTTTTATACACTCTAACTAATAAGGGCATTGCAAATACTCAAGTCTTGGAAGTAAATCTTTTTTCTTTGGAATTAAAATAAACACCATGCAGTCACAACAGCTTTAACTTTTGTTCCTTCTTGTTTTGCCTTTTGGTTAAAAGAATAACAATAATAAAAAACATACTCTCTTGGTTAGACATTTCCCAAGTCAGTACTAAACTAAACACAGAAATGACTTTGTGTAGGCAGATGGAGTTATTAGAAACACAGAGGTGTCCCTATACTAGATGCAAAATGTACTCAGTTAAATGCATATTGTCTTTAGAGCACTTGCAGCCTGACTGGAGGCACATGCACTAGACAGGACTTTGGAGAGATGTTTATAATTTGATCGGTGATAAAACTGCGGCTGCGCTTATATATCAGATTTCCAAATCCTGTCAGGTTCATTCAGCAGGGTAATTGAAAGACCATCTAGGCTTTGATGGCTGCGCAGTTTGCAGGAGGCAAGAGCTGTATTGATATTGTCAACGGATGCTTTTTTGTGGGCCATGTGGTGCAGTAACTTTGAAAGCTCCTGTTTGGTTGAGGTCTGATCTGAAAGCATCCTCATCCTTTTGCAAGACAGACTTTGTTCTCCAGTGGGTATCTATACTGATTTTTGACAACATTCTACAAGAATCCCACTACTTGCGTGTTTAGTAGTCTTTTATCATTCCTCATCCTGATGTCCTGATTAGAATTTTCTGGTTGGTGATTGTTTGAAATACATTTATCCGCACTTTGTTGCAAGCATTACAACTAGACCAATTTTTCATTGCTCGTCAAATTGTTATTTTACCACTTTGAGCTAGAGCTGGTGATGCTGAGGTGCAGTGGCTATATAGTGCCAGAAGGACTGATGTATTCATGGGGTCATCCAAACAGACATACAAATTATAAGTGAAGTCCAGCAACTGGAAGAGATATATTCTCCAAATTAAAATGTTTCATAATGTATTCCTACAGATCGAATGATTGCAAAAGATTTCCTGGATGACGTAGGTTGAGTTGATTGGCATGAGTGGCATGTCCACATCAGAAGAAGAAGCAGCATCTTGATGTTGTATTGACTTCTTAAGTGGCTTTTCAAAGAAATGAGTATTTCTCTAGAAGAGTTGGTGGAAACTTATTATAGAATCATAGAATGGTAAGGGTTGGAAGGGATCTTAAAGATCATCTGGTTCCAACCCAAACTTCATACAGCTTGGCTGATCTGCAAATAATTCTATAGGGATAAGCAGGAAACTAGAGCTGGAAAGTTTAGGCCTTTTTGATAAAGTAGATTTACTGGGCTGAACTAGTAATACTTTCCAAAAGGTTCCATTTTTGGCCCACTTTGTCTATTTACTGAGACAAAGGATTAGACAATAAAATAATCACAGTATTCACTAAATATTTGAACATAGACAAGTCCTAAGAGAGCATCATTGACTTTTTTAGAAAACAGGACAACCTGGAAGGGATAGTGAGGCCTATTGAAGCACAAGATTGGACTGGAAAAGTTGGAGCATAGGTTTTCTGTTTGTTCAATACTTTTGTTATTTTCTGTCCCTCTTTTCCTGTGTTTTTTTTTTAGACCACAAACCTCCCGAGTAGGCAGGTCCCAGGTTTGCTGGAAATTGCAAGGACCATTGTAATGCAAGTAATGTAAAGTAACATTTGGTCCATGTTACTGCAAGAGGAGATTGTAAATGAAAAGGAAGATGTTAGGCTGGGGAGAACATCAACAAGCATCAGATGAAGTTATCATTCAGGTTGGCTGTTAGCCAAGTTGCTTCAAGCCTTGTTGGAGTCTGCTTTATGAAATGCCACTTTCAGCAAAGTCAGAACCTGCCTGTGAACACAGTGGGGCTGGAAATGAGAAGGCTTTAACCATTAGTGAGATGAGCTTCTGGAAGAGCCTCTTATCAGGGTTCACTGAAGTATACCACCTTACTTTACCTTGAAGTTTTTTTCAGGCCATGACATGCTGATGTGATATATACCTACAGCATAAAGGGGCTGGACACAGTGTCCAAAGAGGTCTTGTCCTGTCCATTGTTCTTACCACATTCTGCATATTTGAGGAGGAAAACAAAGTATTTCTAAGAACTAAAACCCTAGTTTAAGTTTTGAACAAAACTGGGGTTCAGCTCCTTTATTCAAACCGATCCCAAACAGAGGGAGCTTAACTGTTGCGTACTGAACCCGCTGGAAGTGTATTAGAGCAATTAGTTTCCTTTCATTCTCTGCAGTCAAAGATTCCTAAGCTATGGCAACTGAACAGGGTAATTTCTTTAAAATGCCTTTCCTTCCTTTCTTTTCTCTTTTTATTGCCTTTGGCAATTGTAAGCCTTCAAAGACAGCTAGTTTCTTAACAGTTTTCCTGACAGCCTCCACTACTGAAATAAGACTTTAATTGAGCACACTAGCATCCAAATATGATACCCTGTGCAGCTAACTGATTAATTTGTAACTACTCTGGATACCTCAGGAAAAGTATACATACTGGAAATACGCAGGTATTTTTCACTTAGGCCTTTACTGTTCTTTTCCCAGTGTGACCTCATCTGTTCTACTGTGATAAATAGGAAGAGGGTAGATGGACATCCTAAATCTACAGTGAATTTCATGCTGGTCAAACAGAGATTTCATTTTTTTTTTTTTTTTTCCCACAGTACCAAGAATTAGAATCAGCCAAAAAAGCTATTTCTATTAAAGAAGCCATTATATTAAAAAGTGGAAGAGAATAAGTTTTGCTGATCAGACTGCTTGTAGCTATAATGAGATTTGTTTAATTTAAAGGAGGATCTTGAAACTGAATCTTCTGCATCAAATACGAAGACGTGGAGTCAGACCCTTATCAGATTCTCCCAGTGTTGCTGTTCCAGTTTGCTGAACTTACCTACCCAGCAAGTTCATAACTCTCGCTTGTCTCTCCTGAAGTTTTCATGAGAATTGTTGAAAGGTTTCAATTTTTTTCCACTGTGGAATGAAAATCAAGTGTCAAAATCATGACACCTAGGGCTTTGGGGTTCTCTCTTCCCTTGAATGGAATGAGATTGCTGTTTTTGTTCTGCCTCCGTGTACTGAAATGACTTCTCAATTCAAACTGCTGTTACTGAGAGGAAGACAGTTGTAGTCTGGGTATCAGTTCCCTGGGATCTGCAGCCTACCTGGCAAGGAAACATGGTAGGTAGGGTTTACCTCATTTAAATGCCATTATTCCAAGGACTTGCTGAATCTATGTGCCGTGAAGTGGGAGAGACACCGCAGAGAATGGAAAGATGGATGGCAGGCTTGGATGAATGCCCCACTTAGATTCTCTATATTAGATTGTCATGCTTTTCCTGGCCCAGATGCTAACATCTAACACATTTTTAATACTATTGCCTGTTGAGATCCTATTAGAAAATGATTCAGAGTCTGGAAAGTTAGAGGAGGGGGGAAGTTAACTCCCTAGAAATAATACAGTCATTATGTGTACACACAATTCAATATGTAACTTGGGTTTTTTATGGCCTCTCTACCACCCTGTACACCAGCTTTTTAAAATTGCAGTCAAATTCATTATAAAGTAAATCCTAATGCAAGTGATTCTCGAAACAGTTTGTAATTTAAATTCCTGTTGGAAATAGAAGTAATGACCTGCAATAGCTCATTAGTGGCCTTGCAAATGTTCATTATTTCCTTTCTCTTTCTCTTTCTCCTGGTTTTCTCCCCTTGTTAAAAGACAGGGTAGTTTAAAGATTTAGACTACCTTTAGAGCTATCCATCTCTAATGACCCATGAAAATGAATATTCGATTCCTGAATGAGGAAATCATCATTCCCTGGTGTTTTCAAGGGGATAAGTGTGTTCACTTAGCAATCTATGAGAAAACTAGATATTCCAGATAATTTTAATGAATTATTTTATATTTACGCCCAGGAGATTTTTTCAAATGTTTCAAAATGTCAAATCAAACACTGATAAGGCCAAGAAGTCCGTGAAAAGATGGATACAGACACTTGGGATTTTGAACCCAGGTGATTTCTAATGATACCTGGGTGCCGCTACACTGTGAAGGGTTTATCTGGCTCCCCTTTGCTTGGAGATGCACAAGGAGAGGGTACCTGCCCTCTCTGCCCTACGCCAGCTTCCACTTGCAGCACTACTGAGTAAGCACCAAATGGCACTCGGCCATTGCTGTGCGTCAACACAGCCCATCTCCACTGGCTTCTCTGCTGGATGAAGAAGACTTAGCATCTGCCATGCAGATGGTCCTTGGATTGTTGGGGAAAATGACGCAGGAGAGAGGCAACATGGAGTTGCAGTGAGATTCTGCATTACTTAGTCCCAGGAGCAGGACTTTATTAAGAGCGTTTGCTCTGGAATGGTGTCATCCTTAAAAATATGTTCATCCTTAAAAATATGTTCATCCTTAAAAATATGCTGCCTTGTTCACGTGTCGCTTTTATTTCTCTGAAGTCCTCAGTTGTTCAGCACCACTCCCTGTTTGCCTCCTTTACGGTGGCTCATGTAGCAGCATTTGCTGTTGGTGTGGAAATGCAAAAGTGCTCTCTCCACCAAAGCGCTCGTAGCAAAAATTCTGTGGGATTAAACCCCCTGTATCCCACATGGCTCAAGCATACTTTGCTGTAGTCTGTCGTCAGAGGAACAATGAGCACAAAAAATGTTATTAATACTTAATTTCACTCGACCCCAGTGATTTTCCTCCTCATTAGCCATCGAGACTTAGAGATTTTCAGTATACTGGTGATTGCTGGTAGGGGCAGGCCTTACTGCAAACCTCTTTAGAATATAAATTTAAAGATTGCTTGTAGAAGTCTCTTACAAGTTCTTACCAGAAGTTAAGTTTCACTGACTACTTTCTGTGTATGCAAAGCAATTATTTTGGCAACACATGCATGAAAAGCAACCTGGTAACATGCTTAAAAGCACTACCTATTGTTGGAATTTGGGTTATTCAGTACAGTCATTAGATCACACCCAATAATTCTGTAAAAACTGATTTTTCCATCCTAAGGTTAATTCACTTTTATTGAATTGCTTCAAGCAGGTTCCTCCAAAGCACAATGCTCCTCTGTGAGCTACCAGCTCCATGGCTGCAACCTAGTGTGCTGATTCTTACATTAGGTCATCTAAGAATCACGTTTGGCTGAGTTTGGACAAAACTAGCTCATATGACCTATGTTGAATTTCTTTCAAAAGCAACTAGTTGAGGAATGCTCTTTCTTAGTCCTCTGATCTGCTTTCTTGTCTAAGCTCTGTGACCACTTCTGTCTGGCTGGTGAGACTATACTGGAACTACCTTCTTCCCTCTGCGTTGGCAGGCAGCTGGTCTCAGCCTGCTGTTATGTCTACCTCTCAACAGACAGAAAAAAAAAAAGCTCAGATCCCAATTTCTCATAACTTGCGTGCTCTAAGTTGTTTTCTTTTTAAATGTTTTAGCACTATTCTTATTCAGATCTACTGAACACAACCATTGGCTTGCTTCCTCCTTGTCTGGTGTGTACTCTGGTGTGTCAGTCATTTAGCTTTGCCCATCGGGTTCGTGTCAGATGTGATGCTAACCACCTATTCCAAATTCCACTTTAAAACAATATCGTTCTCACTTTGTTCTCTATAAACTGACTATGCAGTACCACCTGCTGATGGACCGGCATCACAAACCTGGCTTTTATTACTGTTTTTTCTCGAAGGCAGAGTTGTCTGTGATAGCCGTGCTTCTTGGGAAGGGGCCCTGTGTAAGAGGTAGGAATGCTCTTGTGTTCATGCAGTGCTTTAAACTCCATCATCTGCTACCACTTAGTGAAAGGATAACGCTGTGTCAGAAGGAGACTTGTGCTTTAGAAGGAGTGAATAGTGTCCATTTTTCAGAGCTGAAAAGGGCAAAAAAAAAAATTAGAGCATAAGCCTAATAATCATCTACGTTTAATTCTGTCACCCATCCCAAAGTTCAGGAATGAAGTATCTGAGTATCAAGGTCATTATATTTCATTAGTCTTCATTAACATGAGAGCTGATCTTGGTCTGATCTCTTATTTCAAAAGTTTTTACCACTGAAGCACTGAAATCCTTGTCCTCCCCAAAATTCAAGAAATAAACTTGTGTAATCTCAATTTAGGAAGCAGGCTTGCGGTTTTACCTTATGAGCAGTACGGTGAAACATTGATTATAGTTTTTCTGTTGTTGACTCTGAATCTGTCATTCACCCCAACAAAGTTCCAGTAACTTCTTGCCCAATAAAAGTTTGCAGAATCTGGCCCTTCCTAGGGAGCAAAATCAGTCTAATCACAGCCAGAGATCTGTCAAAGAGAAACAGTGCAAAGCCAAGAAAAAGAGACGACAGAGCCAGAACTTGGTATTTTGAAAATCCAGATTCTTGTTTCCCACAATTATCTATAGGGCAATTAAGAACAGTTTATCCTATGTCCGATATTGCCACTTTCAAGAACTTCCTCTCTCTCCAATTTGCATGGCTTTCTATTTATTTTTTTTCTTCTTTTCCTTTTTCTTCTTTTAAGATGTGAGATACTCTGGTGCAAGGGTTTTGGTTTAGGAAGGCTTATGCTTTTTTCTTTTCATCAGGACAGAGTTCCATTTGTTCAGCATCTGCACAGGACAACATCTGGAGCCTCAGGAAATTCAGCTGCTCTGTGTATGATGCTTAAATGAAATTACTTTTTCATGCACTTCAGAAGAGTATCAAGAGCATCTCTCTGACCAAACAGGGTCTTTTGTTCTCCTCCAGCAAGTGTTTCTCATTAAAAATGTCATCTCCCTAACAAATTGCTTCATTGCCTTTGCAGCTGGGGTTATTGTTTTCATGGTTTTGTACTTGTATGATTCTCTTTGGGAGCAGAAAGCTAGGGGAAGAGGGGCTTGGTTTCTTCTTTATTTGCCCTGTGTGGACCGTGATTTGATTTCCCACCTTTGGAGTGAGAGTGCCATGTATTTACCTCTTTGCCCTCTGGATCCGCACAGGACTTGGACTGCCCATGCCAGGCTGCCAGCTCAGACCATGGGCAGCGGTCCCGGTGTGGGACTGTCTGTACTCCTACCGACATCCTGAGCTGCTCTCTGACCACTTCATCTTGGCTCCCTTGGGGCTGCTGTGCTTGCACAGCGGTGGAGGGTGAGAGCAAGGAAAAAGCTAAGCGAGAATTGTCCATTTAAATCTAGAATATGAAAGATTATTTTTAAATCAGACAAATCTGCTTCATTGTAATAAACACAAGGTTTGGTATTTTCTCCAGTTCTTCTTCCTGAGGAGAGTATGCAGAGCAGTTGGGTCTGCAAGAAAACCTAAATTACCCTTAGGGACTTAGGAAGTTTGCTGTGACTTTTCCTGAGAAGTCTGACTAGAACTGAAACTAGAGACTGAGAGAAGGAGCTGGGGGTGTTCAAAGGGAGACAGCGTCAGTCTGTACCTACTGCAGCAGGCTCTAATAGTGCCGAGTATGTGCAGACCCTTACAACAGCAAGCAATCCTGCAATAAGCCTCACCTAGCAGCATAGAATGGAAAGGGCTATATCATTTCAGTGAAGAACTGCTTAGAAAACATCAAAACTTAAAAAAAATGCTTTGCAGAGAGGATACTTTTTAAACCCCAAACATAAAAACCTCATTTTTTTTTTTTTTTTCTCACCTCTCACTTTTCCACCAGGTTTGCCTCCTTTGTGCATTTTGAAAAACATATTTCAGCTTTTCCCCACTTGGAGAGATATATGGCAACATCTTAAAATCACAGAACATTTCAGGTTGGAAGAGACCTCTAGAGGTCATCTAGACTAATCCTCACTAAAAGCATGGTCAGCTTTGAAGTCTAATTCGAAATGGCAAGTTATAAATAATCTAGAGGCTACATCTCACTTGCATAAGCATTCAGTGCACAGTAACACACCAGCTGCTTAACCTGATATCTCTTTTTTGTAGGTGGCTACAAATTACTTCTAAATAATTTCACCAACCATATAAACTTCCTGCACAATTTATACAGGCTTATTGCCCACTTTCACAGTTCTAGTGCTAGCCCCACAGTTTTTGCAGTTTTTCTTAGTGTTGATTCCTGGAGCCATGTATTTTCCAGAGAATGCAGGTTTTCAGTTTTTCAAATGGCAGGAGCTACAGAGAGGTGTTGAAAGGCTCATGCCTAAAGCATCATAAATGAGAATGTAAGTAATACGTCCTCAAATTTATAATTCTTCACAAATCACACTGTTATTTAGGCATTCTGATGTCGAGAGCTTCAGCTCATAATTCCAATTTCTCATTCATTTAAAAAAAGGATAGGAATAGCTGCAAATCAGGATTTTTTTCTGTTTTGGTGAGTGGTTTCTTAATGGGCTGGCTTTCTAGGTTTCTGTATTTCATCTGGGATGCCAGCAGCCATTTAGCTCACAAACCACAACAGTTACCTTTGGTTGTCTCAGGCACAACTGGTTTTACCATGTCACCTCTTCTCTTCCTGTCCCACTTCCACCCAGTGAAAAAAGTTTCTCTGTGTTAAATATAGCACCAGCCAGCCTTCCTGTGCAGCAGCTCCTTTTCAGGCTGTAGCAGAAACATTGGGCACCACACTGTGCAAAATAAGTATGTAGCAGTTGTAAATATACAGGTATACTCATATATCTAAAATGGTGCTAGAACCCAGTCTATAATTTGTGGGTGACCTTTAACTACTTGAGGATACATGGTTACAAATGAGGACCTCTCATCTTGGCTTTTGTAACCTATTTTCTTATCCCTGCTGGTAAATCAAAAAACATGTACATCCATGGGGTTTTTTTTAGTGTAACATTTGGTTTAGATTTAATCTGGGATAACTGAACAAAGTGGAAAAGCAACCAAACAAATATGATTTTCCTGCAGTGTTTCGTTTCATGGAATCAGGTTCCGAAATAAGCAAAGCGTGTGGGATACTTTAAGGTCTGTAAGACAGACACATACTATTCTCGTAATGAAATCTACTCACTGAGTTAAGTCTTTGTGCTATGAGGAGCTTTTTCTTGTGTTTATTTTGCCAAAAGATTGCATTTTTGCTGAAGCCAAGCAGCAAGTTAAACTTTTCATTTTCAGAGGCACTTGTGTGATGAGGCTGGTGACATGAAGCCCACTCCTTGAAGCACCAACCATGATCAGAAGGTAAGCTTGGTCTCCAAGATCCAGGGTGTTGCAGGACGTTTGGTTTTGAAATGCACCAGTAAGGATTATTTGTGAAGGAGATGTGCACAGCAATTCAGGAATGGGATGGAAACAAATACATCTGTTACAGGTAGTTTATTAAACAGCTGTTGGGTGATGGTGACTCTCTGAGAGCAATGTGTAAGGAAAACTGGAAGGAGATGTAGAGCTCAAAAACTAAAAATTATGTTCCCAGTCCTGTAGCCCTTTTCCCCCTATGCTTAAATGTGCACGTAAGAGCTTTCTCCATTCTCTTTCTTCATCATAACACAGAGAAATAAGTTTTAGCAGGTCTTTCAAGACGTCAAGGAGTCAACAACTGTCTGGACTCTTGATTTCTCCACCTTAATTTCAGTGGGTTAATTTCTCCGTGGCAGTTTCTGACTGCTGCTGAGCTGTGGCCCATCTGCCTTTTGCTTTGAAGCTGAGATATTCTTGTGACAATGAAGAATAAATGTTGGGCTTCATGAATTCGTCAGCTTATTACTTGTTTGTTTCAAGGTTTTTCTGAACAGAGGGAGAAAATGAAAAACCTCTACCAAAAGCAAAAACCCTGCTAGCCCATCTGCATGTGGATTTCCTTTCTTTCATCTCTCTTCATCCTTTCTTCATCTCCACCTCCACTAAACCTCATTTAAAATCTCTGCTTCATCATCTGGGCTATACCGTACTCACTCAATCTCAAGGTCAGCTGTTTATTTCCTGTTTCCTTAGAGTGCTTGCCCCAGTCAAATCCCTGCCACATTTTACCTCACTCTTACTGGTCTGACATCTAGGGCTTTGTGGTTTGCTCCCATAAGCTCAGGAATGCTCAGGGATTGCACAGGTCTCCTGCTCCTATATGTATGCGGCTAACAGATTTCACAGGCTTCTCAATTCTGGGTGCTGCTCAGCGCCTATCCATCTTTTCCACCTTCACTCTTACAAAGCAGGAAGTTTTTCAGGGTTTCTTCACCAGAGCGATAACCCTGCCCGGAGCTCGGTGGCTGCATAGAGCCCTTCAGCTAGCTACGGTATCTGGAAAATGATAGAATTTCTCAGCTCATTTTCCCTGTAAAGGGACGGTAAGGATCAAGAAGGAAGAATAGAAATAACTATGTCCCAACGTCAAATTAACCTCACACAGGAACCCTGGCTCGATGGATTCCCATGAGTCTGGCACCTTTTTTAGTGTCTGCAAGACTGACTTTATTTGAGAAAGCGTGTTCCTGAGAGGTAGCTTCACAGGGCAAAAGAAGGAAAGCACTGTTGTCATCATAGGAAAAGGGTACAAAGGGAGCTAGACAGGATTGCTAATCACAAGAGAATTTTAATTTGGTCACAGCTATATAAACAATTGCAAACAGTGCCAAGACAGCCAGTAAAGCATTAGGGGAAAAAAATAGCCAAAAGCAGTGGTGATTTCTGAGATGCCTAGAAAGACATGCATCTTTTGAGTTGGGGAGGCTGGGAAGGGAAAGAGTGTTATGGTTTTTACTCTTGAGAAGAAACAAGCCTAAGGGACTAGGCTTGAGTTCCTTTGGGCACAGAGGGGAGAGAGATATCATGCTTCGAAAAAGCCTGGAACTCAACGCTGAGATCAGAAGCAGGGCTTAGGCAGAAAAAAGCCCGTAGCTGGGACCTGTGATACACTCCAGATCTCACCGCGTTAGTGCTGCCCATAGCACTGGTTACTGTTCTGCCTTTCTGCGAATCCTCGTGTACTGCATTAAACCCATGGGCTCTTTACACAGCTATGATATAGAAATTAATCTTTGCAAACAGTTTATTTGTCTGTATGGTCCCAGTCTCACTTCATCTCCCATACAGGTTTAAGGAACTGTGCAGCTCCACAACCTTCTGAAATATTTCCTGTCGGTATTTTCCTTGTTCTTATACCGAGCTTTCTGATGGTTTATCCTTCTGGTTATCACAGAGATATAATACCTGAGTGTTCCTCACAAGAAAGGGGCAGGGGGTGGGGGGGAAGGTCAGCAAAAGCAAGGTTGGGATATCTGTTTCTTGTCTTCTTTATGGTTAAAAAGGTCGCTTTCCTTCAGATGTGGAGGGATGGTGATGCTGTGAATACCATCCTGCTTATGATGGAAAAGGGGAATGGTTTTCACTGTTTCCCAAAGGTGCTCTAACTGGATTTGTCTCATTTCCTCTGCAAGTTCGTTCCACAGCTGCATCTCGTCAGCCAGGAAACTGTCTCTGGCTTTTGCACTTTTTGTTCTGGACTTTGTGATCTGCACTGTCGTAGAGAAGTCGTCAGTACAGCCGTCCAGCTAGCACACAGATGGAGAGGAGGTTTGCAGTGTACCAGGCAATGTATGAATTCCTTTGAAGATTAGCTCTGAGGACCTCAATTAGGAAGAGAGGCAGCATAAGAGCAGGTGGAAGTCATGGACTGGTTTACTGTGGGTGAAGTCAGGCGAAGGAGCAAGTCCCACGGGTGTCATTGCCTTCAGTTTGTGTTTGCCTTGAGATACTGTGTCTGAATGATGGACACTGTGCACAGCTCCAATACAGACACATCTGGGGATTGCAGGTGCCTTTTCTCTCAGTTATTGAAGTTGTGTCATTGCTATTCTTTCATTTTTAATACACCTTTCTTGTGCAAGATTCATTATTCTAGCTTCTATACCTAAATCCTGCTCCCTGAAGAGGTGGGAAATCTCATTTCCCGGAATTTGTGGCTATCTCGGTAAACTCCTAAGAGCTCACCAAGGTTAAGGATGACTTTCTGCCCCCACGTCCTCCCTTTCATTCCCTTTTACTAAATGCTACATCCAGGCAGAAAAGGTGTTCATGCAGAGCTGTTCCACAGAGGATGGGGCCCAGATGTTCGGCTGCAACTCCCTGGGACCTACACTGATCTTCATTGTGGATGTAGTTTACATCTTTCCCCTTTGCGGCTTCAGCACTCTTTCCTGCTCTCATGAACCAGTTCCTTCTGATTTACTTCTATGTGGGAGCAGCTAAACTGGTTTCACAGAGCTGCTTATTAAAAACTGCCTCCATTATGCTCTGCTCACTTCTGCTGCTGCCTGTTTGCTCATGTTTGAATACAAAGGTGATTGCACCTTCTCTGCCCTCCAAGCCCTGGCTCCAGAAGTCCATCCCAGCTGACTCTACCCCGTCTCTGTGCTGCCTGGCCCCACCTCCTAGCTGGTTGCTAGTACTTGGCAGCACACCTTGTTCTGAGGGGTGTTTCGGTACTGATGGGTGAGTGACTTGATCCAGAGTTTGGTTTGGATAAGCTCCCGTAAATTGTAAAGCTTGACTGTAGGTTATCCAAACTATCTGGGCCTCTTGAGACTCTAAATTGGCCTGGAAGATCCAGGCTGCTTTCTGAGATTTTGGCACTTCCCGATCCCAGAGAAGCTGCGAATAGCACGGTAACAGGCTCTTGCATGAGAGGTCAACATTTCTGCTTCTTGTCTCAGCTGGATCCTGCAAAATGAGTGAGCAAGCAAACAAGCCCATGAGACCCAGATCCTCAGCCAGGTGGGAGCATGAGGGGGCTGTAAGGAGCTCTCTGGCTCCTTGTGCTCACAACATACATTGCCAGGTTGGCATCTGATAGAGAGGGGACTGCAGAGACTGTCGGTTGGCACAAAATGGGATTTGGCACCTCAGTGCCCTAGTCCAGGAGTAAGTCTGGGTGGAGGAGGGGTGCTGCACAGCAAGAAGTGGCCAATGGAGCTAGCTGTGTTCAGAAAAAAACCCGAACAGACGAAGCTGTGACTGTCAGCTTAAAATGAATATTTTTGCTTGCTATACAACTGCTCGTTACTGTGTATGTATGAACATCTGTAGTGTCACGGCTAATGCAATATCCTGGCTGTAGGGAGAGTAGGAGACTTGGACGTGAGCAGACTGAGCAGTCCCTTGGCAGAGCCTCACACGTTCCAGTGTGCAGTAGTTCAGTGACTTTCAAGCCAAAAATCTTGTCCAGATCATTGTATTTAACAGCCACCGATGAACCTATCCTCCAAGACTTTGCCTATACAGTTTCTAAACACATTAACACTGGCAATTTATAATTACTAAGGCAGGAAGATTGATGTGGAGGGAGAGAAAGTCCAGCCTTTTACAAACCTCTCTAAAGATCCAGCTGTGGAAAAAGAATAACAAACCAAAAATAACTGGTCGAAGATTCGGGTAGATCCTTCTGTAGAATAAACCACTTCTTACAACTGCAGTTGTGGATGAATACCCTACAGAGTTTGGGGATGGGGCAGAGCTTGTACCTGCACTGCCAAGTCTGTGAGACAGAGGAAACAGTCATCTGAACTGATGACATAATTTATTTTTACTCACCTTCGAATCCATTTTTATCTCACCCCAGAAGCACTGGATAAGCACAATTATTTTGCAAAATACAGACATAAAATTGGAGGGAGAAAAACACTACCCCAAAACCTACATTCCCGTTACATTATAGCATGCTAAGCAATTTGCAATGTCCTGGTGTTTTTGTTTTACATCCTGAAACCCTCCCTCTCTGCAGCTTTATTCTGGTGTGCAACCCTTCCTGCCCACATGGTATTACACTTCATACGGACGTCATGAAGATATTGCTAAATCACAGCTGTCTTGCCAAACAACTGGCTCTTCCTCTGGCCAGTTTTGTTCAGCCTGAAAAGCTACAGGACTTGTGCTGGGCCTCGTTCAAACTTAAATGTTGTACTCAGTCACACATACAAAATAAAATGCAAGACACTAACAAATTAGTTAGGTTTTGATTAATTTTGTGAAAGGGTTAATGGAATTCTTTTTTTTTCTTTTTTTTTTCCCCCCACTCTTTAAGGGGAAAAAAAAAAAAGACAAAGTGAGAGACCCAAGTGGACACAACTAGAACAAAGCCCTGTTTATGATTAGTATGGCTGAAAATATCCATGTTAGGCCAGGTGCAGATGGCTAATTCCCCCAGACTACAAGCCAATTTAAACCATAATTCCTGAGATAGACCACTTTTCCCAACTTTAATGGGAACCAGCTGCTTCCTATTAATAATATGGATGATTACAAGAAAAAAAAATGGGGGAGGGAGTAGTGAAGTTAGAGAAGATATTATTTTCCAGACTGTCAGCTGTGTCCTGCTGAGGACAATATGGAAAGCTATGGAATGTGAGTCTTGAAAAATCTGTCAAGTTTTATACGCACAGTGTGTTAGCTCAGAAGGAGGATCGAGTTATCTGTGTAGTTCTGTGTTTCGGTGACAAGGTTATTTAAGGGGTAGTAATTGTATTTATTTAGTTATTTGCTGGTTCTTTGCTTTTGCCTTCCCTCTGCTGACACTGGATGGTTTTGATTAGCTGTCTGGGAGGGGAGCCCATTGCCTTTAGTATGTTGAGCCTGGCCGTTCCCACTGAAGCCTGATTTCGTGTGAGATTGCAGAGTACATCAAAGCAGAAGGACAACAAATGACCTGAAGTGTTCTCCTGAGAGCCTGACTTCCTTGTTCAAGAAATTTGTTCATGCTTTCATTATCGCTGTGCCAGTGTGAGATGAAATGTGAAGACATGGCAATTCACAGCATGTGATACCAACATGTCTCAGGAGTGGGATTTTTTGGCATTCTTTATGATTGTTTTCCTTTGGTTGTTTTGGGGAATAAGACTAGAACTTTTTTTAAAAAAATAAACTCCATGACATACTTATTTTACATGTCTGGAAGATGAGAGGAAAAGGCCCACAGTATTAGTCATCTTAGGTGTACTCCTTGTTCCCTATGTAGACATGATTCTTAACACATGGATCATTTATTTGAGATCGATGAACAAAGGAGACTTGCTATAAATGTCTCTCTTGCCCCTGCAGGAGATGGGTAGGATCCAATGCCCTTTTCCCAGGTATTCTGTTAGGATTTTGTGGGATTCTTGGACACATCTAGCTCACACAGGTTGCGTTACTTCTTAATCCCTTTGATGATGATCTTCCCAGACTATGTGGACTCTGTATATACCTCCTCCAAATGGATAAACTGCAAGGGACCCTCATAGCCTTTCCTGGTCTTCAGTGGTTTGTAAGTGGTAGTGGGGGAGAAACACGGAGTAGGACTTTGATTCTTTTATACCCTGATTGCTTGGCATTAAAACAGGGAGCCAGGAACCATGGTTCTTGGGAACAATTTCTATCACCTAGACTATCTTACATTGCTTGCTAGGTTACAGGAAGAGCCCTTTTCTAAGTAAGGAGCAAAATGTTTTCTAGTTCACCAACTCTTAGATGGCAGCTCAGGGGTGGGGGTGAGAATCTTCGACCTTCTAGCTAAGCCGTGAAACCGAAGACATTCCAGCAACCTATCCCAGTGGCAACACATTGTCTTCATTCACCTGTCTTAGTAGCCCAGCCCTTACATGGGTCACCAGAGCACCTCTTTGGGGTATTTACTGTAAAGATGAAAACCTACACTGCTCACATCCAAACTTCACAGCAGCATTTAAAGCAGACATAGCACAGGTAATGGGAAAGAGGTTATTGATTTTGTGTACGTAAATAAAGCATAGTTGAGCTGACAATGTCTCCTTAAATCATTGAAAAATCAGCCTCAGCTGACAGTAGCTCACTAGATAATGAGATTGGTTGTGGAAGAACGTGAATAATTAGAGAATGGGGATTCTTGCTGCGTGGAATTGACCCTTGGGGGCTCAGAGAAAGCAGGATTTGTGGCTGCTCTGAAATGCCAGTGGTCTGGTCCAGCATTCCTCTCATCAATATGAACCTTGTGTTTTTATTGGAAACACGTGTCAAAACAAAATAGCGTCTGAGGCTGCTGCTGAGAGAAGGTGGGCAAGTCCAGAGACAGCCAACATGGTTTTGTGTTTATTGCCAAAAATACCATGCTGCTGCTGCCTATCATGCTCAAATGGAAGGACAGATAGTGAGCACCTTCATAGTAAAGAAAGTGTTGCTATACAGGTATGCACAGATAGAAAAATATCTTCTACTACTGATCTTGATGTGATTCCTTCATTAATGATGCTATTCCCACTCAGAAAAATAGAGAGATCAAGGTGACTATGGCATCTTGCTGTACCTTGATGATGTCTAGATTGAGAGTTTATATTACAGTACTTCCCTGAAGAAAATCTGTTGCAGCAAGCCAGTCCTGGATGGGCAGAGGAGCATTCAGTGAAGACCTGGCAGTCATGTGTAATATTTTACTCCCTATGGGCTGGCAAAACACTTTGAAAACTTTGTAAATTATGAATCTTGGAATCTTTACACGCATTATAGAAACTCAAAATAAATAGGTGAGAGTCCTAGTATCTGGTGTTTACATAAATAAGTCTGTGGGTTTGTTAGTGTTCTTTTCTTTTTCCTGACTTAAAGTTATTTTGTTGGGCTGATATTAAACATCTGCCTCTTTCTGTGCCCTCCTCCTGAGATGATTTTATTTCATGGTTGAAGTCAATGGTTTGGGGAGCTGAGGAATCCAATTTGTAGTGAGCTTTAGGGGCTTTCAGAACGAAAGGCAGGGATTGAAGCAGAATATTTAGTTATTAGTGTCTACATATTTCTTTCACTTGATCTACCTGTCCCATAGTGTTGTCAGATTTTCACAGTCGAGATTTGAGGCAATAATGGTGAAAGCTGGAACATGTGAGCCCTGTTTATGCCCAGCACCATCATATTTCTGGACTGAATCTAAGCCTAATTGAAAAGGCAAGTGGATATCTCTGGCAAAAGAAAACATGGCTGTCATAGCTTTACCAAGTTCACTTTAACACAGTAGAATTTGCTCTGGCTTCTTTGTTTGGTTTCCATTTTAAATCTAAAATTAAAAACATATTTCCTCTGTTGTAGGTTTTAAGTATGATTTACAAACCAAAAAAACCCCTACAACACTCCAAGCTCTGGCCCTGTGATGCCAGGACAGAAGTCTCCACTGGTCTTAATATCGTCTCCGTAACATTTTGTGCAAGCCTGCTTACCTGCCACCTTATGGGCAGCTTGTATAGTTGTCACCATTCCTCATTGCACCTGTGATCTCTTCTTAGTGTTTCCTATTGCTCTTGAACTGTTCAGGAAATACAAACTGTTTGCATCCAAATTCCAAAGGATTAGAGCTGAGTTTTGAATTGGAGGCCCATGGAGGTGGGATGAGAGTATTTTCCTTGAGCCTCATTTCTTTGCTGCTGCCACAAGCACAAGTAGCTTTGAGACATTGTCTTTGGAAGAAAACTCGATCTATTTCCATCTTCTGAGATCTTTTTCAATCATCACTGTTATTCCAGACATATTTCTTTTGGTGAGTATCCATTTCCAGTTTAGAAATTGCAGAGGACTTTTTTTATAGTCGATACTCCTTTTTGTTAGCTTAAACCATCATGTGATGATCCCAGAGGATCCTGGGAACTACAGGCCTGTCAGCCTGACCTCGGTGCCGGGCAAGGTTATGGAGAGATTCATCCTGAGTGCGCTCACCGGGCATGTGAAGGACAACCAGGGGATCAGGCCCTCCCAGCATGGGTTCATGAAAGGCAGGTCCTGCTTGACCAACCTGATCTCCTTCAATGACCAGGTGACCTGCCTAGTGGATGAATGAAAGGCTGTGGATGTTGTCTACCTGGACTTTAGTAAGGCCTTTGACACTGTTCCCCACAGAATGCTCCTGGAGAAACTAGCTGCCCATGGTTTGGATGGGTGTACCCTTCGCTGGATAAAGAACTGGCTGAGTGGCGGAGCCCAGAGAGTGGTGGTGAATGGAGTTCAATCCAGCTGGAGGCTGGTCATGAGTGGTGTTCCCCAGATCTCAGTTTTGGGTCCAGTCTTGTTTAACATCTTTATCAATGATCTGGATGAGGGGATTCAGTGCTCCCTCGGAAAGTTTGCAGATGACACCAAGCTGGGTGGGAGTGTCGATCTGCTTGAGGGTAGGAAGGCTCTGCAGACAGATCTGGACAGACTGGATCGATGGGCCGAGGCCAACTGTTCATCAAGGCTAAGTGCCAGGTCCTGCACTTGGGTCACAACAACCCCATGCAACACTACAGGCTCGGGGAGCAGCGGCTGGAAAGCTGCCTGGTGGAAAAAGATCTTGGGGTGCTGGTTAACAGACGGCTGAACATAAGCCAGCAGTGTGCCAAGAAGGCCAAGGGCATCCTGGCTTGTATCAGGAATGGTGTGGCCAGCAGGAGCAGGGAGGTGATTGTGCCCCTGTACGCGGCTCTGGTGAGGCCACACCTGAAGTACTGTGTTCAGTTTTGGGCCCCTCACTCCAAGAAAGACATTGAGGTGCTGGAACGTGTCCAGAGAAAGGCAACGAGGCTAGTGAGGGGTCTGGAGAACAAGTCTGATGAAGAGCGGCTGAGGGAACTGGGGTTGTTTAGTCTGGAGAAGAGGAGGCTGAGGGGAGACCTTATCGCTCTCTACATCGGCCTGACAGGAGGTTGTAGTGAGACAGGTGTTGGTCTCTTCTCCCAACTAACTAGTGATAGGACGAGAGGCAATGGCCTCAAGTTGTGCCAGGGGAGGTTTAGAATAGGTATTAGGAAAAATTTCTTTACTGAAAGAGTGGTCAGACATTGGAACAAGCTGCCCAGGGAAGTGGTGGAGTCCTCCCTGGAGGTATTCAGAAAATGTGTGGATGTGGCACTTCGGGATATGGTTTAGTAGGCATGGGGGTGTTGGGTGGATGGTTGGATTTGGTCTTTTCCAACCTATGATTCTATGATTGTCATGTGCACTTCAGAATACAGTTTATGGGAAAGTTTTGTCCTCAGTAATGATTTTACCGAATAGAATTTGCCTTATTAATTACTTGCACAAGCTTTATTGATTCTTTAATTGAATGTCAAAAACAAATACCCATTCTAGAGAGCTAAACCCACTTGTTGTGGTCTTTGACAAAGCACTGTGGTTTTGTTTGTCTGATGCGTTTTAGTGTCCTCATTGCTTACCAAGCAAAGACTCTGCTATGAATCAAGTCCATTTTGGGAAAGGTTATTACAAAATAAAAAATTCTGGAGATTCTCAAATTGAAGAAAGAGGGTCTGATAGCAGGCAGACTGAGCTCTGGATGGCTCCTTTTGAAGACCTCATCTATCAACTAGGATTGGCACAGACAACCCTTGGAATACAGTGGAATTATAAGCACACTCTTCTCGCAGCGGTGGCACAATTGTTTTGAAACTAGGCAGATCTTCTGTGTTTACTATTTGGCAGGTTCTGTGTTTTTGGCTGGCAGCCACGGTGAAATGTGTTTAGTTTTAATTGACAGCCATGGTCAACACTGCAGATCCCAGGCAGGTACTGCTAATCCTGGCAAGGCAAGGCAGAAACAGACAGCGAGCTTGTTCTCCAACTAGCCAGAGACTCAGTCTTTGGGAAAGCAAAGGCACTTTGCCTCTAGACAAGTCACCGTTACGATCTCAACCTCCAGTCTCGTACTCAGCACCTCTTTATGAGCAGTCCATGGCCACAGTCTGTAAGGTGTTGCAAGCAAAATGACTTTGTGATCAGCTTGGAAGCAATGGGAAGCCAGGTGCTAGTATCCTTGCACAAGAGATCTTATTAGAGCAGAGAGACACCCAGAGTTCCATTTTTTTGGGTTTGAGACTTGAAAGCAAGAACAGTTACACGCAGACTTGTAGTTTGAAATGTAAAAGAAGTTCCAAAAGTACATGTGGTTGGATTTATGTAAGCCATAGTTTGTAATGGTTTAGATTTAACTCCCTAGTCCTTGTGAGAGAGTTTCAACCTTGCTCTCTAGAGAGTAATATAGAACATTTACAAAAGTAAAATGAAAAGAATAGCATATGCACAGACTTATGATGGCTTAGTCATGGCATCTAATCACGGACAGCAGTGATTTCTGTGGACTACAAAAATGTTAGTTTCAGTTGGCATAAAATTCCACAGAATAATACTCACGACTATCAGTCTATCTGTCTCTCTGTCTATCAGTTGCACTCGTATGCTTTGTTATTAGTGGTGCATTCCTTCTCATGTTATTGTCTTCCTTATAAGACAATTTCTCAAGGAATTCTTGAACTTCCCCCTTAAGTGCCTTGCATTTCAACTGGCAGCTTAACAGAGCTCCATGGTAAAGGGACTTGTATTTATGGAGAAAAGGTTGCACCTGGGTATCAGGAGAACATGCCTCCTTTCAGCATTTCGGTCTCATTAATAGCTTATGCGTCTGACAGAGAAAAAGAAACAGCATCAAGTTAGATACTACCAAAAGAGGATGCTGGAGGTAGAGATTCACTGTGCCGAAGGCAGCAAGGAAATTTAGCATGTGACCTGGGAGAAAAAGGGACAGTTGTTCCATCCCTGTGTTGTGGGATATGCCCAGTGAGAAAGTAACCCAGATCCTGGCAGTCAGTGACAGCTTCAGAACATGACTTCAGTGAATCAAGGTATTCCCCAGCCTCCAGGTATAATTACTGGTAGTACCGCTGCAGAGAGACATCTTTGGAACATCTTTGGAACTGCACAGCATTTATGAATTTGGATTATTTCTGAGAGCTGGTTTTTGAATCTGAGAGAAGTTGAAGAATATCCCCCAGTTGCTCATTTTTAATGGGGCTGCAAGATCGAGGTGGAGACCTGTCTGTTCCAAACTTTCCAAAAGGCATTTCCAATCGTAGAGTAGCCCTATTTTCTCCTTCAACAGGTCTTTAAACTGTGCAGTACTCGTTCATCAGTCTCAGACTTTGATTTGGCACCGCTATGTCGTGCAGATGTAGCAATCACATTTGCCAGCCTGGAACTAATTAAAAATGGAATATTTTAGATCAGTCATGGTGAGTGTGGCCAGATTTACAGGGAGAATACAAGGGAGCTTAAGGAGCAGAGTGATCTAGCCTTTTAAAAATGTTCTTTCTTCTACATTGGTACGTTACCTGCCGACCAGTTGGGTTGGTCCGTTACAGCACTGTCTTTATGCACCCTCAGGCTGGTAAAAGCAGAGCTTTAAGGAGACACAGACATTTCACGGTTTGCTGTGCTCCAGATGCATGGAGAATCATTTCTAAAATCTGCCTGGCAAGACATTTCTTTTTTCACTCTCTTTTTTAAGAGGGCATGGTTGCCAAGCCTGTCTATCAGTTTAACAGGAGACAATGCGTTAAAGGCAGTGTGGAACAGAAAAATGAAGAGATGAGAAGAAAAGCAGGCAAGAAGACAGATGTGCCTCTAGCCCTGTAGCAGCCATATGTCTGATAGCTGCACAGAATGGGGTAGGGCCATCATAGGTAATACTGTTACCTGAAACTTGGAGGCTGCACTGAATTCCATGAACCTCTCAGAATCACACAGAATCACAGAATAGTAGGGGTTGGAAGGGACCTCTGTGGGTCATCTAGTCCAACCCCCCTGCCGAAGCAGGGTCACCTACAGTAGGC
>Ga0065711_1027037_pt1 | contig 55228 bp, 23 predicted proteins | sample Hoacrofraction12_FD_59098 | JGI IMG/M metagenome (GOLD analysis project Ga0065711, IMG submission 59098) | Hoatzin crop microbial communities from Cojedes, Venezuela - Epithelial fraction 12 v2 (version 2) | ecosystem: Host-associated > Birds > Digestive system > Esophagus > Crop | place... | reverse complement strand
TTAAAAAAAAAAAAAAAAAAAAGAGCGCGCGTGCATTCAGCTCAGGACTTTAGCTAGCTCAGGTTTTGACTGGGTAACTTTTTACTGCGGTGATTAGGGCACGCTATCTGGGCATGTTTACTGTTCTGGCAGATCTAATTTTTCATTGCATGGCATTGAAAGTGATTTTACACCATTAAAATCACCAGACTAGTGGTCCTCAGAGAGAGTTTGGAAACATAAACAGTGACCATGATGAATAATTTATGCTTTCTTAACAGCTTTGAAACTGTGGAATTAGGAAGTAAAGACGGTAACGAGCATACATACATTTTCAAGCATTCACTCATAAATCTTTCCCATTTATACAAAAATCAGTAGAAGTTGCTGATTATTTTAAGGAGTTAAAAACTTTTAAGGCAGATTCACCTGTGTTATTTCTTTTGAATATTTCTTGCATAACGTATCTATTCCCATGAACAGTGATTGAATATCAGGATTTGTCTATCAAGAAAAGAAAGTATACCGAGGTTAACATTTTTATTTGCAAGTTATATTAAGTAAAGCATTTTGTGAAGTGTACCTTAAACTGCTTGATGTATATAAATAAAAAACGAACAGATCAAGAATAGGATGATATGGAAATTGAAAACAAGACCAATTTTATTTAATGCCCTTATTAAGCATCTGGAACGCTTTGTGCCTTTGTTTAAATATATTACACACATATATACTTGCTATAGGTAAGACAATAACAATTTCCAAAGGACATTCAAGGAAGATGTTGTGGTCCCCTGAAAGAGGCATTGCCTTCAGACCAACAGCCAGTTTTCTGGCAGCCCTTTTCTGGGCCATATGGATGCAGCTTATAGTCAGTTCTGCTTTAAAGTCCTTTTCTGGAATGGTTCCAATGCTGACTGGGATCCCTTTATATCTGCTGCCTGTTGCACAGCAGAATGCTATCCTAGCATAAGAAAAAAGCCTTAAAATGATAGCTGGATTTCTCAACTGTTTTATGACTGAGAATTTTAATCAGAGATCATGATGTGGCCCCACAAATGGCCATCTGTGCTTTTAGAAAATGCTGAGTAAGTGCTCTGTACCTAAACTGTCATTGTAATAAAGATATGTTGATTATTTATGTAGACAAAGAAATGCTACAAAATGTAAAGTGAATTTCAGAATGATAGTGACATTTGGACATCTATCTAAACCTATAAAGCAATGTAGATAACTTACTTAAGCTTTACTTTAATCCAGAATACGTGTCCTTAATTTAGTCATAAGAAAAACCAAAAAAATACAACCCCAAAATAGTTACACTAGTTATAGTAAGATATTAAAATAGGTATATTACTAAGAACTAATAGTGATCACGTTCCATCTTCTACTGTAACAGTAAACAGGTTTTAAAAATGAGGAACCTAGCAAAAAAAAAACCCCTCATCTACCTGTAAACAGTAAACTGGAAGGTTCTCTTTGATATATCATGGCCGTCTAATAGCAGGTAGGTTTACAACTAGGCAAATGTTGAATACAAAAGCAAGAACAATCCCAGCATGCTTAGATGATAAAAGAAGATTGTCCCAGCAAAAAGACATCCTCCTGGTAAGGAACTACCTTTCAAAATCCAATCAAAAAGAGCTGAAACTGTTGCAGGCAAAATGTAAATTAATACCAGAATTACTAAAAAATGTTAAAAAGCTTAAAAATTTGAAAAATTAAAAAAGGTTAACTATTGAAAGAAATAAGAAGTAGGCCACCTGTGAATGAAGCAAGAGTTTTGTAGGCTACTAAGGAAATAGAAAGATAAGTAGTATCACTTAAATTAGAAACATTGCACTGAAATAAAAAAGAATTAGGCTTTGCTCCATTTGGAAATGTACAAATGCATTGAGAGACAATATTTTTACCTACTCCAAAAACAGTATAACAACAGTATACCACTGTTTTTGGAGTAGGTAAAAGTCAAATATAAAAGACTAAATAACAGCTGCTTTTGCCAAACCTATTTTCAATGTGTACTTACATTATATATATTTTAATAATAAAAGGGAACTGAGTCTGATATGTATGAAAAATAACTATGTGAGGACCTAAATTTATAACCTGGATTTGCAACAGATTTATATCTTTTGTTCCTCTTATTCTGACACCGGCTTCTTCGATGTCCTGTGCAGCAATTCGTCTGAGCAAAGATGGCATGCAGTCTGGATACTGTAGAACTGTGCCTCTGGCTGCCAAATGCACTTCTGGTTATTGATGAGCTGTACTTGCACTTCTCTCACCGGGGGAACTAAACAGCTTTTCCTTGCTTTCCCCAACTACTAATTTTTATAGAACTCACAGGAGGAAATTAATTGCATTAGAAACTTCCTCTGCTCTTTTGAATTTAGTTGACATGAGCCAAAGCATTCAAAAACTTCCACAGCGTGAATTGGCAGACTAAGAAAGAGACAAGCAGATAGACAGCACAGTCTAACCTATCTATGGTAATTAGGCAAAGAAAATACAGAGAAGACAATAAAATTTCACCCAGAAAAATTAATATATTCATAAAAATACATTTGGCGTCTTTAAAATATATTCACTGGAGGCAAGGTCTAGAAACTTATGGTGCTAACAAAACGGTGACCTTGGTTTAATAATCTATCAGATCTGAGAAAAATAAAACCTAACCAGCTTCACTGCTGATTTTAAAACTCTTTAAAATAAAAGTTTGTAGAACACTGTTTATATTTTATCTGTTGCAAGGAGGAGTAGCAGATGTTAACATGACATTCTGAAAAAATGAACAGTGAGATTCTGATTTATCATAACTCTAAACTATCCTCTGGGAAAAAGCAAGTGGGAATCTTGAGACATAGAAGGAAGATATAAAGGTGACAAGCATGTATTACGGTAAAGCTGAGAATATTTAATGAGTAGATGTTGATTGTCCCAATATACAAATTAATGAGGAGTTTTAGCACATTTATAGGACATCCTATGCATTGCGAATTCTTCCATAGCATCAAGTTCATGAAGGTTACCAGGTATATTTCCAGTCAGGTCCCTGAATTATAAAGCTATGACTTTTTTATATGCATCTTTAATTATCATTCCAATCATTTTATCTCTTCTTAATCAAGGCTAAGCAATCATCATTAATGTCTTTTTTAAAAGAACATGGTAATTTGCTTCCTCCCAGTCCTCCAGAGCAGTGGCAGGTTCCAATGAAGCACCTAATATTTTTGTTAGTATCCCAATCATTGCATTTTTAAATTCCTCCAGTATTTTTGAAGCATATTATCAAGTTCTGTTGAAACGCTGCAATTTAAGGCTGATCAAACTTTAAAATAACCTTTGTATTGAGCAAGGTGTTGGACAAGATGACCTGCAGAGGTCATCAATTATTCTGTGACTGAATCTAATAGCAAAACTTGCAGTCAGGCTAGGCTGATATTGAAAGCTCATTAAAATACCTCTTTCAGAAGTCTGAAAAGAGAGGCTTTTTTGATTTTTTTTCTTTTAATCTGATTACTGTGCGCATTGTTCCTTTGTATTATGTTTGCATTCTGTTGTTTTGCTGTAATTTCTTTGTTTTCGTTTCATTGCCTTCTTCATCCTGTTGCAATTCTGCAGGATTCTGTGTTTACTAATATGAAATATAGCATAACAGTTTTTGACTTTTTTGTATACAGTATGTACAAACAGAGATTTCTGTATTTAGATATACATCAGCTCAGTTCTATACGTATCTAGAGAAATCATGCCGTCCTTCAAGGTCACTGCTTCAGAGTTAGTCCCAGATTGTCTTCTGTTTCATACACATGATGGCCTCATAGCCTTGTAGGAATTTATGTGTTGATCATATTGAATGTTCTTAGTATTTTTATTCTATCATTATAAGGCAGGCTTGTCTCTTAGGTAGGCATCAGTCTAGGAAAATATAAATGTTTTCATAACCCATTTTGGAAATCAGCTAAGCAGAAGATGGTTCTTGGGAGAAACAGGAAAATTAAATCTTTCTCATGCTTTCTCAAGAAAGGGAATTAGAAGCTGGTAATTGTCTAGTGAATAACAAGAATTCCCAACAATATTTCAGATCCTCTCTTAATCACATGGCCATGAGGAAAGTAGTTAAGCTTAAGAGAAAATGGGGAAATAAACCCAACATACCTGAAAACATTGATGCACTGCCATGCAGAATTTTGATTTAGCCGATTAAGTGAAATAATTCACTTAATTGAATTATATATATTTTATAGACTTAAAATAAAGTCTGCTTCCTCTGATGTACAAATGTCAAAGTCAGTAAACATTTTTACACATTTTGAAAGTAGTTACTGATGTTACACAGTATTCAGTCACCTTTCTGGAAAAGCTTGTAGTGATTTACAGTCCAGCAGAATCTGAAAACCTAAAGAGTCTCCACAGGCTTTTACATGAAGAAATCCACAAAACTAAAGGCTGTGCAGTGTGTAAGTATCTAAGTCTACCAATCTATCATCAGTAAATATTCATGTCACAGTTGCCAAATAAAACAGAAATATTTTATAATCTACAGAACATAGCTGTTAAGCAAACTACAGATCAATGTAATACCACAATACTAAAGCTTCATTTACCTGTTTTGAAAGAAATAATGTACGACAAGGAGTTCTACAGATCAAACATTCATCTTTTTTGCCTGTAAGGTAAAGACATATTTAAAATATACATCAAACTCAATAGATATTATATACATTTTTAATAGAATTTGATGTTAAATCTTTGTTTGTAGCTTGTGGAAGGAATCTGAAGATTCTACAAAAAATGCAAATAAACATGAATACAGAATTTGATTCTACTAACATTACACACAGTTGCACAGGAAAACGTGTGTGAACGTCATCAGGTTTTACTCCTGCAAATAAGTGTTCATGTAAATGATTTTATGAATATCATTAGTGTCACTGAATGCAGATGACTCTTAGCTCTTTTGATTTAAATAGGACTATGTGCCTAGTTTAATTAAATGTATGCTTAAGTGCACTAATGAGTTAGAGTCAACTAGATATATGACTCTTTAGATTGGGACCGAGTCTGTCTCTCTTGATAAAATATACAAAACCTTAACTTCAAAGAATTAATAATTTTACCTTGTGAATTTTTCCAGTGAAAAATTCATCACTTCACTTTTTAAAACTTTATCATTTTTTAAAATGTCTCTGAATATTTGCAAGTCTATTAGCAAATATTTCTAGTAAACACATATGACTATATTTAGAATTGATAATTTTATGAACTGCTTTCTTTCTAAGGATTCAGAGGATCAATATTTATAAATATCATCAAAAAATAAATACATTTTAAATCTGACATTATCTTTACTATTGAATTCACAGCAAACAAATATATAATGTCTCGGGTTTTTTTCTGCCAAACAATATTAATAGCAGGAAGAAAAGCTGTTGTTCAGGTTCTAGAAGCCTGTAAGTTGTATTTAGAGGCCGCATCTTACGATCCTGTCTCCTCAACAGCAACACTGTGAAAATCTTTAGTCAATAGCTTTTAATTCTGAGATACAGATTGATCATTTATTCTGTGTGCCCTAGTAAAAAACAGGTCAAAGAGGAAAACATTGATATTTGTCTGTTATTTTTTTCTTTTGAAAAGCAACTTCCTTACTCTGCCATCTTTTCCACAGATCTTCACCTAAGCGCATCACAGGAGGCCCAGAACTTTACTTCGTAATTGCACACAACACACAAGACAGCACTTCCATTTCTCCTAAGGCTGCTGCAAACTTTCCAGTGTTACAGTGACAATACTGAGATTTAAAGCATCTTAAGACTATTAGCAAAACCTGCCCTAAACAAATCCTATGCTTTGTAAATTGCTTTTTCACTAACAAAAAAGCACACCCTTTCAAAATCAGAAGAGCAGACTGCCACCTTGTATTTTTTATAATGCAAGCATGGATCATAAGCATCGAGACAACTTTTATTAAAGCTTCCAGTTTTCAGTGTCTAAGGCTTGTTCCCAAAGCCACGTTGCTCCAGCCAGATTCACCTGGCAGCAGACACAGGTGGTTTTTTTACTGTTTCAAGAAAATCAATAACAAGAATTGAAAAGGTTTGTCCATAACATTAGGCTGACTGAAAGAAAAGCTCAGGCCTTTCTTTTTTCCACAGCAAGTCAGAAATGCTAAGAGTTCAGCTAAATGCATGCACACTGGCACTGCCTGACCCGCTGAAGCAGAGGGCCGAGCCACCCACGCCTGCAGCAGCCATTACCTTTTTGGAGGCAGATCTCACAGATAACGTGCCCGCAGCTGGTGAGGCTGAACCGCGGGGTGGGCTTGCGGGGCTCACAGAAGCAGACGTTGCAAAAGACCTGGACTGCCATGGGGCGGAGGATCAGGAGGGCCCGGCAGGGAGCAGGTGGCTGAGGCAGAAGCCTACCTTCCTTGCCGTCCCCGGGAAGAGGCCTACAAGCCTCGCTCCGCCATGTTCCTCTGCTCTGAGGCAGCGCCGCGCCCTGAGGTGAGGGGTGGCTGCGCCCCTCCCCGACCCGGGGGGGCCAGGGGCTGCAGAGTTTGACCCTCACACCTCTAAAAAAGGGTTTTATTCTGGCCTCTCACTACCAAACTGGAGAGGGAGCCCACACAGGGGATCCTCTCTGAGAGATTTTCCCCTCCCTTCACCAGGTGTGGGCAGCAGAACTGGACCAGCGAGCAGGGCTGCAGGCAGGGACTTTGCCATGAGCCCTGTCCTCCTCACAGCAGCGGCCACGCAGCAGGAGCTGCCATCAGGGCAGCAGGTGTGTGGAATATGGTAGTGGCTTTTCACTCTTTTAAATGCAGGAATCTGGGAAGGTTATTAATTTACTGTTGCAGGTTTGTTGTTGCTTGTTTTGGTGGGGAAAAATGCAAAACAAGGAGTTTTGATTTTCATATTTTAGACTGAAAAAAACCCAGGGCTTGCTAATTTCTCTTGATGAAAATATTAGGGGAAAATTCCCTTACAGACCTACTTTCGGTGCAGGCTGTAGGTTTGAATATGACAAAGCCACCAACTGCATAGGAGGAACCTCTGGCTTTTAACTTCATAAAGACTAGTGCCCCCATAGTGCTTCCCAAAAGAGCTATGATTCAGTTTCTGCTTTACAGACTTAATTAAAAATCTTGAAGGAGATCGAAATAATTTCATCAAAGCAAAGATATTAAATTATTATTATTATTATTATTATCATAGATAAAGAATGAAGTGCTCCCAAGCTATAGCCAGGGCTCCAAGTCTCAGTGCTGGTTGGACCTAATTAACACAAAGGAACATAATCAGCTCCTTTATAATTTTTGACATGGTGCCTGTCCTTTTGATTTAAAAGCTTAAGTGTGTTGTAAGTGAGATGAGTTAAGTTTGTCACTGGGATGTAGTTAGGAACCATACACTAAATATCAGCTAAAATCTGAACCACAGCCGTGTAACAGCCCTTTATTAAACCTTTATTAAACTTTCTTCTTGGACTTCATTTGCCATATGTTTGTATCACATCTTTCCTTCTTTCCCACCACCAAAGATGTTATTATAAGACATATTGTGAGTGAATTACAAGACATATTGTAAAAGTGAATTTAATAACACTTATTTATTGGGCATTTCAAGTGACAACTCTAAAGTCTCAGAATTTTTAAATATAGGACACACCTCAATGAGTAGTTTTGTGAGATTTTATTTTGATTGATTTGGTCTGGAGAGCATTGTTTTTTGTCTCTGCTTTGTGTCAACTTTATGGGTTCTCACGTACTCACAGCTGTATTTTCATTCCCATAGTGTAAATATAAGTGAACTTAAAGGACAATATCATTTTCTTGCTGAAAACAAAAGTTGAGAAGACAGAAAAAAGAAAGCAAGCAGTTCCTTTACAACAATAATTGGTTTACAGATATTTCAGCTTTCACTATCTTTTGGACTAGCGAAGGGTCTGGAAAGACAAGTACGAAGCCAAACCACAATATTCTGCTGTCACCATGCTCTCCAGAAACTTTTTCAAGTTTTATGTTTTCACATATTAGCCAGCTGCTGAAATGGATCATGTTATAACCACCTCCAGCTCCTTACACTACTGCTGCTTTGTCAAGCTAGTTATCTGAATTTTTCACCACAGCTTTTGGCTTGTAATTGCATGATACTATAGCTACTCTGCTAGTTGTACATAAACTAGCTAAATTAAGACATTAAGATATATTCAACCAAGGTGCAATAAGTGAAATGGAAACACACAATTAAGCCAAAAACTGTCTAGTTCTAAGTTCCTTAGACAGTCATGTTATAGTTGCTGAATAACTAAAACAAAAATAGTTCTCCAACACAGAAACCGACTGATGAATTTAGAGTAGGAATAACTTTAAAAAAATAGAGAGAGGCACAAATTCAGTGTTTACCAATAAATCTGTTATTTGGTTTACTTTGTCATACTTCATAAAGACCATAATTTACATAAACAACTGTGTCAGAGGTCTGATCTCAACGCTATAGCCTGATGTTTAGGGCTTCTGTGGAAGTAAAAAGTAAGTAAAATTCCAAATTGTTTGTCTGGGTCTCTCTCTTCCATGGCAATTCCTGCAAACATTGGTCATAATCTTACGGGTGGGCTCCACCATCTCTTAAAACTTTGAATATTTTAAAAGAAAACAGTCACAATTCTATTGGAGTTACACATATATGTCACACATACCTAGGCCAAGTTCAAGACACCCTCACCAAATTATGCACTGCAGGGGATACAGTTGTTTCTCTGCCGACTATGTAAATCTTAGTCAGTCTGAAATGCTGAACTGTTCGTGGTAGTACCAAATAAGATTAACAGGCAAGTAGAGAAGTTTAAAATATTAGTAAACTTTTTTAAGGTTTCTGTTTTAGATTTAACAATCCTGAGTTGAACTTAAATGCTGCCCTAGTCACTGAGTACTTCTTCCAGATATAGCTTTACATCTGTGGAAGGAAAAAAACTGATAAATGATGGGATTCAAGGAGTAAAATGTATGGGGATGTCAGAGGTTGTGATATGGATGCAGAAACCAGAGACAGACTAAGAGTCAGAGTAGAAGATGAGAGAAGCTTGAGAGTTATATACTGCCAATTTTCTCATAGATACAGGGTTTCTTTAAATGTTGGCTGTTACGTGGTGTGCAGTTTTTGAATCTGTGCAAGACTTTACAAGACTTAAACAAGCTTCTTAGATATAAAGAAATCTCTGAGAGATTTGATTTGCCAGATTCCAATGGAGATGAGGATTAGTGTTTGTACAACAGCCCACCACAAAATATTGCTGTTGGTTGCTTCACTTGTCTTCCGAAATTTTTCTTCACGCTCCTAAAGACAAAAGGAAAAGCATAATTATTACCTTTGGCATCTGTATGTTTCATGCTGCTATCCAGGTAACTAGACAGGCGTCCCTCTTCTGCACAGTAGTGAACAAACGCTTTTTTCATGTGGATAAAAATGAAAGTTTGTTTTTATCCATAAGGTGTGTATCTTTACAAATCAAGCCTGGGAAGCAGAAACACTGTATCCTAAAACACAGGGGCAAACAGAGCTTTCCCTTGTTCACAGAAGAGATACTGTGCTGAGTATGTTCCATTAGTACAGGCTTAAGCCTTTTTAGGTTTACAATCACTTCCGTATTGCAGTCAAGAACCTTTCTGGGTAACTAGTGGCTGTATTTCAAACATAGTCTGACTGCCTGTCTATGTATAGAGAAGTGAAGACAACCGGTGCATGCTTATTTGAAGGAGGGCTTTATTTCTACCTGCATGGAAATACACAAATACTCAATATTTTCCTTACTCACTCCAGTGAAGTTTATGCACACAGACCAACATGGAAACGACAGCTGGCAACATCACCAGCAATGCCACCTGCTCAGCTGCTGTTACTGACTCAGACCAGGAAAACTATATTTGGAAGTTCCTGCTTTAAAATAACACCTGTTGCTATAAGCATGGGTTCACAGTGATTAATCAGTTTTTATGTTACAGCTTAAAAACATTTTATTTTACAAGGTAATGCAGGCTAATTTGGTTAAATACCAATATATTTTTATGAGTTAGTTAAAAAAAAACATTGCAGTTAAATGATAAACCTCATAATACTTTATAAATCTATAAGCCTACATACAAAATTTTTAATATTTCCATTAGGGAACATACGTACTCTTTCATAGTTTTGTTCTTTGGATACATGACGAATTTGCTCAATTAAATGCTCTAGTCTAACATTAACTTCATTCACTTTGTCTTTGGCTTGAACAACAGATTCATCCAAAAAATGTTCTCCAACTCTAATGTCCAAGTGGATGCGCTGTGAACAGAAAAAATATTCTCATTACCATGTCTTTTGTATTTTCAAAATTCCTTAGAAAAAAAAAACAATGGATAATTTCACTTTAAGTTCATTGCAGGAAAAATGTTTTAATTGCTTATAGAAATCCTTCCAAAAATTAGAATCAGATGGGATATTTAAACTGCTTCTTAGTTTTATTTTTAAATTAATTTTATGCATTTACAATCTTCACTAATGTTAGGGAATTATTTTATGCTAGTATTGATTCAACCATCATGAAAATGTTTTCTGTTCTTCATCCAAACTATTTAAAAAAATAAGAACTATTACGACAGCTCATTGTATTTCACATTCCATCCTAATATTGCAGAAACTACATTCTTCAGCAATACTGCAGGAAGCTTTTTATAGATGCACTTCTATGTTTCCTCCACTAACAGTTAGGAATATAAGACTGGAAGGAGACCGGCAGAGTCATTGTTTGCAGTTTATCATAGGTATTAAAGCAGAACCACCCATAAGGTATCGTTTTGCTTTCTCCACACATAGTTTATCTGGTATGAAACACCTGTCAATATCTTATGAGCTACTGTACGATCTATAGCAGAAATGCCCCAAACCTGCCAAGCAACAGAGCCATAGAAAGAAAAGAGGAGAGTGGAACTTGCAATATTATGCAACTTATTTTGGCATGAATGAGAAATTTTACTAAAACTAACAGGAAAAAGTTCTCCTAGAAGCAAATTTGTACCTAAGAGAAAATGAAAAAGTTTTAGCCAAATAGATAATCTGCAGAAATCCTAGAGCTTGGTATTACCACGACAGAAGTTTGGTATATTCAGGCATCAGCTACAAAAAAAGAGCAGGTCTTGTTTCAGGTCTCTTAGAGTTAGCTACCTGAACATCTGGAAATCTTATCTCTCACAACCTTGTGGTAGCCTTTGACCATTAAATTATTTAACTTTGGTTCAAAGCAGTTCAGATAACCACCACTACACCTGGTTCTTACAGAAGACCACTTAAAGATTTAACTTAGCTAAAGAATGTTTTTTCTTATGTGATCTTTATTCCTGCAAATAGAATTATAAAGAGCAATATTTTCCTTTTTTCACTTCTGTCTTCTTAAGCTAAACAAACCCCCCTATTTAATATTTCTTATTAATGTTCTCCTGTTCTCCTTCCCTGCACCTGTTCAGTTCTTTTACATAGGATGACCAGAAATGTGCATGATGCATGTGTCATAAAATCATATTAATACAGCTTCATCTACACCAGATAAAATTGTCCTGGTACATCCTCAGAATCACATTCATGGTGTGTAGGTAACTGTGACTGACCAATGCTTTGTCCCCGTTACCCTTTCAGGTTGATGGGCTCCACAAATGTTTTCACAATTAGAACATAAGTGCTTTTGTAATATGTATGATTAGATTTCCACTCACTTCCATAAATCAGTCTGTAAGAACACTTACTTCTTCCAGTGTAATAGTCCCACTTCAGCACTGTTAACTCGTCTCAGTTCTGTGTCATCTACATGTTCCCAAAGCATACCTCTAGGATGAAATTTGGCCTACCTCACTTCACACATTTCTGAGATCTCTATATATAGCTGGTTATCTAACTTTTTTGCAGTCAATAGAAAAAAAAAAGGACCTCTCAAGACTACTGCTCACCTGTTCAACTACCTATTGAGAAGAGGCAGATAGTTAAAATTTAAAAAAAAAAAAAAAATTAATTTTTAAATTTTAAATTAAATAAACAGTTTTTATGGAATTGTTTGCTGACATAAATTAGAACCATGACATCACCTCTGATGAATTCTCTTTTTTTAAAAAAAAATCTGCATTAACACCAACTTTTTGGTAGTATACAATTTCAAATATGCTAATATATTCTTACTTTGAAAATCTTTCAAAAATTAAAATGTTAAATATTCTTTAGGAATTCGATCTAAGTTAGTGAAGACATCAAATATCTTTACGACAAGTGTTTGTGTTAGTCAATGTTACATATCTATCTTTTTGAAGCAAATAGTTGTTCTTACTGATCAGAATCTTTCACATGCAAAACACTGTAAAAACATTAAGCCACTCTATAGTTATTAGTCTTGCCTCTTTAATCTTGACTTCTCAAATATCAGAACACAGTCTTTTTATCTCTTCATCTTCGTAATTCTAGGTTTGTCTGTTTTAATCACTGGGAAATTATGAATCATCTGCTAGAAGTCAGACTAACTTCTAATCTAGTTTGGAATCTGCAGTTCGTAAAGATTTGATGCTATTAAGCCAAAGAATATTTAAGAAATACACCTACCAGTTTGCTTCCTGCAAATGCCACAAATTTGGTGGAGTTAGACTGTAAACAGATAACATGCTCCCCAGACAGATGGGATGTAAAAGAAAATGTTCCTTGTGGCCCATACAGTTTTGACAATAGAACCTGTGATTTAGATATTATATATTTTTGGGTATGTACATTACAAATATCAATAAAACAATCAACAACAGTACAATGAATTAGATGTAAAAGTAATCATTTAATCTCCTGACATCATTAAATGTATACAAATATATCAGAATTCCAGAATACGATTTCAGAATAGAAATTCAAACTTTTGAGCTCCCCATGAACATTGAAATGTTACAGATTTCTGCAACGTACAAAAGCCAATGCTCTCTAAAACACTTAAATTTTGAAAACTAAGACCTTGTCTAGGCACAGAAATAAATTGTCCATTGCTGAAAAAGCTCAGGACCTCCTGGCAACACAGGCAGTTCCTCTGCATGATGGCTACATGCAGCCTCATGGTAATCTTGACTTACGCAGTTTGTCGTCAGCCTTCCTTTCTACTGCTCAAGTACATTCTGTACCATTTTGCTTCATTAATGAATTCTACTTTTTTTAAAATCTAACCTGTTTTCTCACTTGTCACTTACTATTCTTAATGACACACTTTCCCAAATCTGGTAGTAATGCAATAATTGTCTACACACATCATTATCAGATATGGTCATTTCCATTTGCTTTGATAGAAATCACAAGATGTGTATACCTTTCAGCATCAAAATATCTAGCTAGCTGGTAGACTAGATTTACTTTTTCCCCAAAAGTGTCTGTTATCTTTAGATAGTGCTGCCTGCCAGTGCCAAAAGTCAACTCATAAATCCTACAGAAACATCCATAAAGCATATTTACCTCAGCAGAAGGAGTTGTGACAGTCACAAACATTCCCAAACCAGGAGCAGATTCAAGAAATTCTTGTTTATGTATATCCCAACGTTGTACTTTGTAATTCGCTGAATAAAAACAGATATAAGACTCTGTTAAATAAAACACAGCCTAATAGTAAACATTTTTATTGCTTTTTTTCAGCAAAAAACATAAATGATTAACATTAAAACAATATATTTATTTCATGTTCTTAGGATTAAAATTGCTCACAATTTATAGCAGTGTGAAATGCAATAAATTTTTACTACACTAGAAAATGTTCTAGAATGCTACAAAGACAGTTGATTAACAAGTAGTACTTTCTGATTACTCCTAATGCTCTGGCAAGACTAGCATAACAGAAGGCATGCTGAGACCTCCAAAAGCATAAATGTGCTGTATTCAAATTACATTTTTAGGATTTTCTTTCATATTTCTCACATTATTTATAAAAAACCCATATTATTTTTTATTATCCTCTTTCAGTTTTACATTTACAGTCTTGTAGATGAACTTAATGCGCTTGTGATATGCCAGGTGAACTGGAACTTTAGTACATCTTGCAATGCTTCTTTCCAGACCAGTGTTAAGCAAAAAAGTAACTCTTCCATTCATATGGGGAAAACTGTGTTACAGAAATTCTGATATGAATGAGTAAATCAGAATGTATAGAAGCACGTATTGAAGCAGCAATTCCATTGTTGTAGAATTAGAGAACATTCTTTGTCTAGTTAGTTAAGCACTCTGGAAACCTGCATTTCTTTGTGTGATGGATACACATTATGTGTGAGGACATTATGACTAGCTCTTGCTACAGGGAGTTATTTTTAGTGCGCCCTCTTCTTATCACCGTGATTTTACCATATTCATCAATCACAGATTTTCCTGTTACAAGCTATCTTTATTATTGCATAGGTTAGATCATCATACAACATTGACAGTTACCTACCAATTACCAAAGTGTCACTGGGAACATCTTCGATTATACATTTCTCTTCTCTTTCTCCACTGTGAAAATACAAAGCAAGCGAAAAAGAAATCCAAAAGTTCGTAAGAAATCCTATTAATTGGCTTTTCATTATTTTTACGTATCCCAGTTGCACTGCTTTGGAAGACAACCATTTACAAATGTATGTAGCCCTCTGGTCGTTCCTTGTTTGCTGCTTATCAGTGTATTTCTGAGAGAGAAAAAAAACTGTGAGAAAAGGCAGCTGCTTGTTACACATTTATAAATAACTACAGTATGTTCTGCAAAATGAGATAACAAGAAAAACATAACTGGTGAAACCTTTCTTCTTTCCCAGCATCTAGGTTAAAATTTTGTTTAGTACACATAAAAGAACAGGAAACTGGAAAGGACCTCTCTGGTACTTCAGATCAGTTTCCTAGATTACTGTAAGCAACCACATTGATTATCTGTTTCCATAAACTTCTCAATTTTCAACTTAAATTAACTTGTTAACATATATTTCCCATTTATTCTGGCTGATTATTCCAGAGCTTCACTCCTCTTTTATTAAGAAATCTTGTGATTTCCAACCTAAATCATTGGATGTATGTATACATCTGTAGAAAACCAACAGGTATTGCATAAAAGGGCTGAAAAAAAATATGAAGAAGTAAGTCAAAAGAATCTGAAAAATAAAACAATGTGAAACAATAATGAATGTGATAGAACAGGAAAAAAATAACAAAATTAAAACTTTGTGAAGAGGATTTTTTTACATAAGAACGTCTTTTTCTTAGATACTACCTAATAATTTATCTAAAGAAAGTTATAGTGTAAATGAAACAAGGATTGAGGTTTTTATTTGTACCCTTTGTACTGATACAGATCAATCTATATGCCTGATACAGAACTGATCTGAACTCATTTGCCACTCAGCTCTTCCTTGTCCTGTAAACAAGGAGATCACTGAGTCTGAAAGGTTGGTCTCAATGTGAAGGGATATGTGGTCATTTTCTAGCAGGGAGGACCCAGCAGTGGGATCATTTCCAGTAGGGACGGCCCATCTTTGAGCTCATTTTCCCCTTCAGAAGCTTGCTACACATTTGTTCAAGGCTCTGTAATCTGCTCACAGACTGTCTCCAAACCTGCCATGTTCCTCAGCAGCACCTGGCATTTGCAGATGAAATTGTTCAGTGATGTCCTTGAATGTGTCTCTGATGAACCTCTCAGTTCACTTCGCCTTGACTTCAGGACATGGGTATAAGCTACCTCTTCTGCACATGCAGATGCCATGTATGTGGTACACAGTGTCATAGACAGGGAAAACACCATTTCTTTCCTGGAATTTTACCAGTATTTATTTTGCTTGAAAGGGTGAAAGTTGGATTTGTTTTTGTTTTTATTTAACTGTCAAATGCTCAGCTGCATAAGTTGCATCCTCAATACTATGCACACACCAAAGGATCACAACTAGCCCTTTCCTCATATTGTCCAGCACCTCCTCTGAATTTTTATTTTGATTGCCTGATAAAGTGTCCCATTTGCATTCACCATTCCTTGGTTGCACCTATACTAGTAAATGAAACTATGCTGCTCTTCCTATCCATTTCTGAGCAGCCCTTGTGGGCATCTGCTTTGGCAGGAGATGCATTCTGCTAGCACTAGTAGCCATAGAATTGGCTCCATCATAACATAAGAACACATGTTTTCCTAGTGTCAAGGAAGAAGGGTGAACAGACACTTATCTTCAATATCTGTAACTTAGATACCTAAAATTTCAGGACGGCAACTCTTACTGCATTATTTCACATCTGCAGAAGAAGGACCGATTCATGTTTATTGCCCTCCACTGCATCTGCTATCTATGAAGTTGTCTCAATAAAAAAAAAGTCTCTGTATAACACTGGCACATGCTAACAACCATCATTGGTTCAATCCATTTCACAGCACGAAATGGCTTCGCAGAAGTTCTAGCACAAATATTAGTTCACCTCCAAGAAAATACAACATCCCTATACTCATAAAGAGTTTGTCAGATAAGAAGACTTGATTTCTTAAACATTACTTCTTATTCTTTGACTCCATATGGTTTCCATAGAGGGAAACAGATTGCATCTCATGACCGTTTAATCCTTAGGAGTCTCAAGGGTGATATTTGGGCTCCGTTACTACTTCAGCATGTATCTATCAGAAATAATTTTAGATTATACAGAATCTCATCATAAAATTGGACTCTTAACCCTGCACCATAGGGAGATCTTGACTGACATGAACCCGCATAAACTGTCATGCCATGCTATACCTGCAAGAAGTGTAGGTCTCTCTGCAGATTGTGACCTACTGAAGCAATCGTCCTTTTAGCTTTTTGTTGACTACTTGAGGTTTCCAAAGTTCCATGTTCTGATGGTAGAACACAAGATGTACAAGGGGACACCACTTTATCCTTCGCTCTGCCCAGACCAGTTGGGATAGACACATTACTTCTGTATGTTTGGCTAGCAAATTCTAACACAGTAGGGCTGCTGGACTTCAAACAAGCAAAAAAAGTCAGCCTTCAGATGATCAGGTTGTCATGCAGCATATTGAGAGCTTTTTTGTCTCAGGCATTCACAGTACCCATAAATTGTCATGGACACAACTTCTGCATACATCCCATTAAACAGAAATTAATTGACTTCAGATTTGCTGTATTGTTATTTCGTAAGCATGTAAATATTGTCATGGAATAGTCTGAGTTACTTTATTGTGTTGGATCATTCATGACAGATCGCATATTCTCAATGTTCTTCAGTTACCTGGGACTGGAAATATTACGAAGAGGACTTTTTTGCCTTCAATACCGTCAGGTACTCACAGATCTTTTGTTTGCCCTCCAGTTCTGTCCTGTTGAGGACAGTGCTCATTCAGTGATCAGAAAGGCTGGCATACATTTACCCTCCCCTGCTAGAAGTTAGGCACACCTTAGTTTACATGACCATGCTTAACTTATTGTAGCTAGGGTATTAGAACTATTTTTCATTTAATCCAAGACTGTCCGTCCCCAAAATGATCTTTAACAGGACGCCCTGTGCCATTTGACAATTGCCTGCAACATTTCATAGCAGGCTTCATGGATGAGATTTGGTCAGTTAGAGCTGGCCCACTTATACGGTACACTTATATACTACGGAGTTGGCCCTCTGACACAGCTTTCTCCACAATTGCAGGAAGGCATATTTACTTAGCAAAATTGAACAGGGCCTCAAACGGCAGTTAGCAAGTTTGTTTCACAGACACACCCTAGGCGTCCATCCCAGACATTTTGGGGTATTTGGTAGAACAAAATGTCTACCCTCTCCTTTAGTTCACCAAAGACTCACACAGCCAACATTTATGCTATGGTACCAGGGAGAGCTTTTCAGTTCAGTTCAGTTCATAGACCACATCAATCCTTCCTGTATCCTGACTTACCTACAAAAGTACCCTGTTTTTTTCCCAGTCATTAACCACCAAGGTATTGTATTGGATGTCTGCAGAGAAGCCACAACCCATAGAAAAGTGTAAATATATATACAGTTTCAGCTGGCATTCCTACCTACCAGGAGACAATGGGAAGAGCTTTCATGTGTTCACAGCTAACTGTCCTTCAATTGCTTAAGGTATTGGGCAAGTGTTTCTCAGTAATGATCTACTCTGTTCCACTACAGGAGTTGAATTTGTTGTTCATGATTTTTTGTAGGACCACAGTTTAAGTCTGTGATGACTTTTTTTCTGCTACACTTACCTTTAACCATGTCTTCCATTCTCCAAGAATATCTGCCAAGGCATCAAAGCTGATTCTTCCTGCAAAATATTCTTGCTAAAAAAATTATGTTTAGAAACCCAAGTTTCCTCCCAAAGTATTTTTTGAGGTTAGTTTAACCCAGAAATTAATTTACCTGTGTCCTTCCCTATATCTCATGTGTTCAGGACCACAGTATCCTTGCTGCCAGCTATCTGCAACACTGGATGTAAGGGAAAATGAAGGAAGAGCTTCTCTGTGTTTCTTCGTTGTCCCAAAATTTTTAAGAAAAATCCAAAATTGTGCTGAAAGTAAAAACTACAAAGGCCTAGCCATACCCGCACAGGGATCACGTTCCTCACTAATTAGTTTAATAAAGATATGTTATGAGAAATGTTCTCCATCATTAGAATACACTTCAGTAGAACTCGCTGCATTCACAGTATTGCCAAGAAATGTCTCCATCCCTGGTGTTTGCTAAGTGAATACCTGGAACTAAATATTTATGGACACACATTATACAACCACAAGGGCCTCCTTCCAGACTGCCATATCTGCCATGGTTTTCTGAAGTCACTGTTTACCAAAAAAACCATATCCAGGTAACTGGCTGGATAGGAAACCTCTGCTTAAAGGAACCTGCAGTGAATATGCATGTATGTAAACACTCCAAAATAGAAAATTTGTTTATCACTACCTGGAGTTTCCCAAAGTGTGTTGGCCTATTACACATTCACTTCCCTTCCTGCTCCACCTCCCTCTCTCACCCCTTCTCCTTCAGTGACCTTCAGGAGTTTGAGTAAACACTGGGACTGCTCCACTATCAAATCATGTCTTGTAGGACTGAAATCCTAAATTCAGGTCATGTATACAATTACAGATGCAGATACTGTCCTACTTGACCCAGCCCTTTAGTTGTTCTGGACACGTGAAGAAGCATAACTCTAGCATTTAGAGAACTTCTGGGAAGGTTCCTCCAAGAATACCTTGTGGTTTATGGGTTTGTTTTTCCTAATTCATAATTCAGACTTGCATCTGATTTCTGCCCAAAACCTTTATTGAGTTTCATTTATCACTCGTTGATCAATGAAGTTGAAATTAGCTCCTGTTCTCAGAGAATATTTAAATACTTACTTCAATATATGCATATGTTTTCTGAGATTGTGATAACTGTGTAACTATGTAGTAAATAAGTTTAACAGAAAACATAAAATGAGTAATAATTTATACAAAAAGAAGAAAGAAAAAAATTGAGAAGGTGGAGATATTAACTAAACTGAAATATGAAATACTGTAATAACATTATTTCCATTGCAGGATGGAAACAGGAGAACCTGAAAAAAACAGGTATAATAAAAAGAGTAGGTGAAACAATTGTGAAAAACAGGCAACAGTGGGAATCTGAAGAATGCAAAATGTAGAAATTCCTGTACATAGCTCTAACAACTGTGCATTTATCAGCATTTGCAGGGCAAGCTTAGTCTAGTTTCAAGTTTCTTTGGGTCTTTGTAAGGTTTATCTCCTGGGAAAATACATAGAGAACCTTTTAAATGTTTCAGCCCTACAGAGAATACAATGTGCTCCTTTAAGTACGTGATAAATTTTCTGATATTTGGCATATTCCAAAAAGAATCTACTCCAGTTCTCCTGTTCAATATCTGTGCTGTATATTTGTAAAATTAGAGTGAGCTATAAAAGTTTTGTGGGCTGTGACTGTAAACACATTCTATTGAACAGTATTATTCCAAGTTTCTTTCCCTAGTTGGTAGCCACAAGTCTTTGTGAACCATATGTTACTTTTGTTTTATAACAGCTAGTTTAGCATTAAAACTTGCAGTTGGGAAAAGTTTCCAACATACCGTGTTTTGTTATATCTGGGTATACCTCAATTTTAGATAATTTTAATATATTGGTAAGTTTTCTCTGTAAAAAGAACAGGATGACACAAATAGCAGCAAACACATTTAAGGAAACATGAACACATTTACTGCACATGTAAAGACAATAATACCATTTATTTTGTGGTCGACAGTGTCAACTTTGAGATAGTTGTCTCATGAGGGACACACACCAACAGTGATTCAGTTCTTAAATCTCAGCTAACACTTTTAATTAAGTTCAGAGGTTTTCTACTAGTATCCACGCTTCTGAATTTTTCTGGTAATTTTGTGGGCCGAGTGTCCTCATGACAGATATTCTTCTCACTTTTAAGAAAAAAAGAAAGAGACATTTTTGTGTGTTTATAAGTCTCAAGACAAGTTTACTCAGTTATAGTATTCTCTTAATGACGTGGCAAACAACTGGTCACTGATTTATTTAAGTAGTTTCTGAAGAAATGCTAGTTAAACGTGTTTAGGAAGACAACAAAAAACCCAATAAATTATAAAAACATAATTTAGAGAAAAAATTCATTTCTAGGTATAAATAACTGCAGATCAGCAAATTACAGTATTTAAGGATGTTATTAGTTTAGGTTTTGTGATTGAAAGATTTTTACGTGTGAACTATAGTTTTTCCAAATGTCTTCTTTTCTGCCACTAGAGGGTACTCCAAGAACTTACAGTATATTTATAACAAGGATTTATATGGGGTTTTTTGGTCTGTAAACGATCAAGTACTGTTGTCATACTAAACCTTAGGCATTTAACCCCCCAAAATACTGATATTAAACAACAACTTTCAAAACCAGTCTAATATACCTTTTTAGGAAAATAGTGCAGCATACCCCAATTAAAAGGAACATTGACTGACATGTAGTTTAGATTTAGTTAAACTTATCCTACTTATAAATTATCTAAATTACTATCTTTTCTTTATTTCAGACACAATTCTCTGGTTCACATCCTGTTTCTTCATCCAGATTTGGACACGGCATTCCATTATTGGCAGGCTGAAGAAGTACGAAACGAGTTCTGATCTTGGTCCCTGTTTTTCTGCAAGCACCTCTACAAAGACCCCAGGAAGACCACTGTGAAACCTCGCAGTCCAGTGGTGTTTCTGCAATGTACACAACGAAAAGGTAACTTTACATAAATTTGTGCTTAAGGCAAATACATAGTTGGCAAAGCATAAAGGAAAGATGATCAAATAGTGTCCTCTCTTATACAGAAATACATGTGATATTAATGAAATCCATATGTTGTCTCATAAATAAAAAAGTCTGTTTTCAGCTCCTAAGCTCATCAACACTGGTATCATTGTTATTATTATTGCAGTCTAGATACTCTCTCAGGTATTATATCGGTAGTACAGCATACTATCTATTGAATTTAAAATACAGAATTCCTAAAGAGAAAACTATGTGGAAAATAATTGTATTCAAAGGATTGCATTAGAAAAACATATAATGACAATTTTAGAACTCTTTTACCTTTGCATGGCTTACTAAAAACACTGGGTTTAAAGCTTTTCTCTGGTTTATTTAAGTATAGTTATATTTCTTTGAAGATAGATACTGTTCCTATAGTTGTTCATGCAGAACTCCATGTAACTTCTGTTCCAACTTGCTTCAGAGATAAAGACCCTTTTTTCAATTGTTACATCATCTTGCTATTTTTTTGGTGTGTACACTACAGTTCCTTTTGCCATTAAAGATATTCTGTCACTAGAAGCTTTTTAATACTAAAAGGGTTTTCAATATAGTTTTAATTTACTCACAGAAGTTAGAAACTCTAATGTAGTTTTTATAAAGCAGGCTTCCATTGCAAGTATCTCTCTTAATTGGTGACTATTCCTCAGCAGGTTAAATAAAAATACTACTTGTCACAGGAAATTGCATCAAAACTATGTATTGCAGGATTTTTGGGTAAAATATGCAAAAAACAGCTTTAAATGACATAGTAAATGTGCAATCTCTGGTATAAATTTCTGGTAATTACAGTGGAACTCACCACTTCTGTTGTTATCACTCATTCCCAACTTTCTAGAGGGAATGAAGGACACAGTTTGATCTCTGGTACTTCTATCTGTCTTTTAGATTCTGAAATATGTTTTTAAATAGACTGATTTACTGATTAATGTACAATAAAGTGGGGATATATGATTCAAAATGATTTTTGAAACGCTATAATTTAAATGCTTTATTTTAAGTTTGTATCCTAAAGAGGGCCACATGTTCCTTTCGAATATTGTGGGAAAGGCATACAAAAATGAGATATGTAGCACTCACTTTGAATATGGCTTTTTTACTAATAGAAATACATTAAAACACTATAAATTGAGAAAAAATGCATTATGGAAGTATAAATCATGCATTATTGTCTGAGCAGGGAATGAGTGTTATTTTAGTGATTGTGAGGTGACTTCAGCACAGAGTCAGAATCATGCAATCTTCAGACATTGTGAAGAAGCTCTTGGAACGTGGCAGCTCTTCTAGGAATACACTGGGGATTTAGCCTATTGCTGTCTCTCAAATAGTATTTAGGATGAGTCTTATTTTAGGATTAGTATTTATTTTAGGATTAGTATTTAGGATGAGTCTAGTCTTATTCTTAACCCTTCCTCTTACACTTTGTAAAAATCCACTAGAATAGTGTAAAGACAAAATCTCAGTGGACACTGTCCAACTGCTATCTTTCCCTTAGAGCAGTTATTATGTTAATGATGTGTTTGTTAATTTGGAGATTTGTAAATTACCCCTAAGACGGACTTGAGTCAGTAGTTTGCGTGTCTTCCTACCTAAACAAGGTTACCAGCTAATACTTTTAAGAAAAGAAAAATGAGAGAGAACGTTATTTTTGTTGTCAGGATGTATGTTTCTGTCACATATACATCCAAATGAATTGAATTATTTCAACTCTTGTTGCACATAACTATAAAGCCCTCTGACCCAGAAACAGACAATGATAATAGTTCTTTTGCTCCATCAGCAGGTAAAAACTTGAGGATGAATATTTACTTCAAAGTTGCAAAGAATTTGGGAACTCTGATTCTGATCAAGTGTTGTTTATTTCTCATAGAAGTCACTGATCTATACTGATACTAAGGCTTAAGTGACCCTTACTGTGGATATAACTCAAAGCTTTGAACCATATTTCAAATATACAATCATTTCCTTATTCTTTCATGGATTCTCCTTTATGTTATTTGGCTCATTTTACTTCCCATGTGTGAGTCTGGAAAATATTCCTGTGTGGCTAGGAGAATATTCTGCCTAATCACCTATTTCATTCACATCACCTGCCAGATTTCCACATATTTTCTGAGAGAATGGAAATAGCAGAATTCAGCATATCAAAGTACTAATCACTTACCTGAGACAGAGTCTATTATTTCATTGCTTTTAGCTTGGAGATTAAGATAAGGTGCAGGAAGACCCAGCTGGTTTTTCTTTAATTTCACCATTGTTACTTGAGCAATAGGTGGCAAAATTTTGAGCTTTGGATAATAAAACGAGTTTGCTGGGTGACTGGGAGAGGAACAAGTAATCTGTGAAATAAAAGGGGGAACCTTAAAGAAACTATATCATATTTATAAGAAGATCACTGTAAAATCACATTTACACATCGTGCTAATACTTTTGGGGAAGTGAAGTGCATATAACAAGTTTCTGTGAACTTCAGTTCACACAGCTGCTGCTGGTAAGCCTAGAATTTTTATGCATAATGCTATGAGACCGGGTACAATGAATTGTGCCAACCTTTGGATAGACGACTGCGGTGGAAGGTACTGAAAACAGAGTAATGTATGGAACGGTTTAATGGAAAGAAGTGGGTGTTACTACAAGGAAGAATACAAGAGCATTAAATAATAATATTAGGTATGCTATAGCAGCTGTCTTACTGATATAGGAGGCCAAATGTATTGTTTTCCAGCTTCTCTGTTCCTTTTTTCATTAATCATTAGCACAGCATTTGGCTCTAGAAAAACTAATCTTAAACAAAAGGATTAACTGAACGCTTCTAGTATTCAAAACATTTGAATCAAAGTCCTCTGTTCCCCACCACCCTTAAATGACAAAAGCAAAGTATGAGGCATTTAGACTATCGAGTGAGCAAAAGAGACTGAAAGTGGGGCCACCACAGTAGCCATGAAGTTCTCTGCTTTCCCTTACCTCCTTTTTCTCAAATGCAAGTTTCAAGTTTCAGCAATGCTTTTAACTGAAAACACCTCCCCACATCAGTATTTACTGCTAAGGATTTTCCTGTTTAAATACATATTTAGTAATGCCAGGACTTTTGTGAATATTTTTAATGTTCTGGTGTTTTAAGAATCATTTAAAATCAGCTAAAAATAGCTGGCTTTTACAGAAAATGCTTTACATGTAGAGCCAACTTTTCATAAACCATCTGCATTTACCTAATAAATTTGAAAGATACAGAAAATAAACAAAAGCAGTATGGTTATCAGCTATGTAGAAATCCATACATAGGGAGCATCAGCATTCTCAAATACTGAAATCAGTTCCACAGGAGTCTATTGTGCAGTCATAGTATCTTCATCTTTTAAAGGGATGACTCAGAGCAAATAGTTCTGAAGTGCTAAACTATGTATATACACCTACCTCTGTAACTGTGTCCTGTGGAATAGTGGCAAAGTTTGGGGAGGAAAATGTGAAACCACTATCAGTTCCAGCATCATATGGAAATAGATCTACTGATACTTCTTCCATCCAGTGGTCTCCTTCACAGAGATTTAGGCTGTCAATACCCACAAACCAGTCAGGGCTTGGAACAATTCGTACAACAAATGAAACCTAATGAAACAAAATGATCCATCAGGATTGCATCACTTGCTTTGAAATGCTCCAGTCTTGCTTATAGTAATTTTAACTTAAAACTTTTGAAAGAAATGTCATTACGCTCATCTACTTTATAGATCCTGTACAGTGCTCCCTGCAGTGTGACATACTTTTTAGTAACACTTTGCATTATATTGTTCCTACAAGTGAGAACTCTAGAATTTAATTTTGTGTGTTAGTGACATAACACAAACTTTAAAAATTAATATGTACATTTACTTACTAAGGGATGTCTTGAATGCACTTCTAATTCAGTGGAAGTTTGTCCTGTACCACTGGAAATGGCAGGAGCAGAGAAGATTCCATGTACACTCTGAATTTTCTCTCCAGCTTCTTCTATTTCTTTCATTAATACCCATGCTTCACCCTTTTCAGCAAAATCACGTACACCATTGCTGGCATATTCATTTTTTTTCCACATGTTGTAGTCAGAACTATGAGTAACACCTATTTGAGTGAATACATGGCATGACATAAAAGTCTGGTTTAGATTGTCCCTATTTCTTCAGTTTCTCTGTATTATTTCTGAGGTTAAAAAAGTTGTGTATAAAAATGAGTGAACACTAAAACATTTGGCTTATCACTGTTTATTTCAGCTGCAGCCAATTGAAAACAGAAGTCAATTGAAAACAGTTGTAGATTTTTGAAAGCATTGTGAATACTTCAGTTTCTGCATCTCATTCTTCATAACTTTGGTTATTTTTTCCCTTTTTCATTAGTTATCTTAAAATTGACTATTAAGAAGAAAAAAGAGTGCAGCGGTCAAGAGATTTATCTGTTCTTAGAAATGTACATGCTTCACTTACCTAGCATTGATGACCACTGTGCTGGGGGCCTGTAAAGAGGATACTGCTTAGGGAAAGCAGTCTGACTCCATTTCCCTGTGAAGATTATGCTGTACTTTGCAAGTTCCTCTGCTGTGCAAATAGAATCATCACCCACAGGCAAGCTGCTGGCATAACCTAGTATTGTTATGAGTAACGTCCAGATAACTTTACAGGAGCGGTAGACAAACATCAGGTTTTCCATACCCTTCCACACAAAAAGAAAAAAATATGTTAGCCGTATTAGTCACTCTAAACTCAAATTTGAGTAACAGTTATCTAATGAAATGTAACGTACCTGATATTATAACTAGAAAGAAAGCATATATCTGAAACACTAAAAATAGTTATGCTTCTAAAAACGTTATTATAATGTTGTCAGATTTGATATTTCCACGCTATATACTACAAGTCTGTAATTCTACCTGGGTCAAGTGTTTCTAATGAAAATAAAAACATCTCAACCTTGTCCATAGTACTACCTCTGAGAAAAATCTGTTTCTGATTTTCTTTTGAAATCTTACTAAAGTCACATCTTGAATTAATTAGAGTAGCAACTGTTTCTGTGGAAAACATTAGTGGTACATTTATTCTCCTAAAGATTAAATTGCAGGTTACTTTGCCAAAAGAAATGATTTATTCTAAATTTGTGTTCTACAAAGGCTGTTTTATGGCATAACATTTAAAGTCAAATACATTTCATATTTGTATAAATTACTTTGCTGTCATAACTTGTGCATTAAAAAATACATTGTAATTGCTTCAGATTGTTTAAGCTATACAATTTGTAAAAACCAGTATTTTTAAAAAGTTGCTGTCACAGGTTATGCAAGTTTTGTTTTTAAATTAATATGGAAATTGCATCATACTGTTGAACTGCAAGAATTCTTTAAAATAAAAGTCTTAAAAAATTATTTTTAAATGCTTTTGTCCTTTGAGAAAACTGCACAAATAGAACTAAAAGGCTGATAATATATTAATTTGTAAAAAGAGCTGTGAATACTCACTAAGTATTTCTTCTGGAGCACTGGTAGGGGGAGAGCACCTGCTTTTGCTGGCAGCTGAGTTGGTCTGCAAGAAAGACAGTAGGAGTCTTGCTATTTATGCCTGAAGAGGGTCCCTTTGGTCCAACAATCATTGTAATCTTTCGACTTTCCAGGTTTGCAAAAAGCATGCCATCTTCTTGTTTGCAGTCTTTTTGGATAGACTGTCAGAGGTTTCCTGTCCGTCAACCGTTTCAGGTTCCTATCAGAAGACTGTGATGCCGAATAGATGAAATGCTTTAAAAAATACCTTGGATTCTTAGTAACAGCTCGAGTTTTCTGGTGCGTTTACAGTTCTCTGCTCTTATTAATGCCTCCAAGCTATACAAATGAACCGATTCCAGCACTGAAACAGTTCTACTGAGTACACTTTAAATGAGAAGCATGTTTTCTTCTAAGTTTTATTGTCTGACAGATGCTCCTTCCAAACATTTACAAAGAGCTTGCTGACTCTCACACACCATATGTATGTGTTCAAATAAAAGGGGTGAGGCAGTTAAAAAAGTCAAGAGGAAAAAAAGTTACATTTTATAATTGCGCATACTCACACAGACTGTGTCTCCTGCAAATATGAATTAATTTAAAGTAGTACAGTGTATATTTTTGTGTTCTACAGTACCGTATGCTGGATGATGAAAGGGCTCTGTAACGTTGTGGTTTCTTTGGAAAGAGTGGTTTTGGGAAGCTCTGAGATTTTTCTTAGCAGTCTTCAGAGTAAAAACCCCAAATAAAAATTTTATTATTACAGTTAAATCACACATCTTCTGTACATAGTACATACACTGACATAGCTAAAATTATTCACATTGTCTAGGAAAAATTATGCATAATACAGTAACCTAATTAAGAGATAACCTTTAATACTTATTTTAAATTGTTTTCCCCACTACCTTTCAAATAAGGGAAAACAAGGGCTTTGTGCCATGCCTATAAGGTTTAACAAATGCTACTGTGGCTGATCAGCAAAGGCAGTTAAGTTCAAAAGTTTATAGTGAACCATGAAGAAAGTTTTTAACAGACTGTCTTTTGAAATTGTGAGGAATGTCACTAAAGTACTTCCACAGATCTCTGATATGATGGTACAGCACATGGAAAAACAAGGCAATTATTTTTCAAATGAAACTCCCAGGCCATCATAAGTATATAGCTTAAGTGACACATTATTGTGCACTGGGGGGGGTTACCAACAACCAGTTTGAGCTTTGTGGCTCTTTAACTGGAAACTTGTCCTTCCTTTCCACCCCCCACCCCATGGGAAATCAACAAGAAAAGACAAGAGATGAATAAACGGGGATGTCTGAATGGAATTTCCATTGATTATTCTCCTGGCAAAATGGAATCTACTGCAAGTTTCAACATAGATGGATTCAGCACCCATAACCATGATTCCTGTATATCTGAATAGATAATGGGAATCCTGTAGCAGGTTAAGCCATCTAGACATGGACATGCCCTTTATTTCCAAGGCCCCTTCCTCCATCCTATGTTAATGCAACATTTTCCATAATTTATTTGTGTTCCAGGAGCCAGACTCCACTAAGAAAAAGAGCAAAGAAGCTTCATGGATACTTTTATAACAGTTCTGTGAGTATTTGTTGAAGGATGATATCTGAATTACATCCAGCTCACTCCCTCCTATGCACAGAATGTCTTAGAGATATGCGTTTACTTACATTAGAAGTGGGTGATCTTTACAGCCCATGCAGCCCTCTGGAAGAACCATACAAAGTTCCCACACGTTTTAAAGCACAGTTAAAACTGCTTAAAGCTTTCTTATTTATTACTAACTAGCTTTTAACTTTAGTAGGCTTGGTTGTTTATCATCACAGTGATTGAACCAGCTAAATTCATATACTGAAACATACTCTGACACTTCCGGGACGATACTTAAAATGAGAACAAAGCAAATAGCTCTGGATCCAACACAGAATTATTTACTCTATCAGACTAGCCTTTTCCTTTTGAAGAAAAATTACTGCCAAAATGCAGATCACCAGACTAGATCGTTCTTGTTCCATGACTACATGTTATGAATGTATCCAGGAATGGGACAATACATGCAGGCTGCATAATTTGGCACAGCTATTATAAGAAAAACATACTAAATGAGAAAAGAAACCAAATTGTTGGAAGTCATTAACTTGGGAAGTCATTTGAGGTTTCTAAGTACAGAGCAGACAAACAAATATCAAAAATCACAAATGTTATAGTTGATTCTCCCTTGGAATAGGAGTGCATGATGCTTTGTACTGAGCATCCAAGAGGCGTTCCAGTTGTATAATTCTGTATAATCACAGAATCATAGAATGGTTTGGGTCAGAAAAGACCTTAAAGTAGTCATTTTATCCTTCTTCCAGGGCGCCATTACTCCATTTTCTTGAAGTTATCATACTCTTCAACATCCGATATCAAAGAAACACAGAATCACAGAATCACAGAATCACAGAATCACAGAATCACAGAATGGTTGGAAGGGACCTCTGTGGGTCATCTAGTCCTACCCCCCTTTCTGTGCTTCAGTTTGTGCCTGTTGCCCTTTGTCCTGTCGCTGGACACCACTGAAAAGAGTCTGGCCCCATCCTCCTGACACTCACCCTTAAGATATTTATAACCATTAATAAGGTCCCCTCGCAGCCTTCTCTTCTTCAGGCTAAACGATCCCAGCTCCCTCAGCCTTTCCTCCTAGGAGAGATGCTCCAGTCCCCTCATCATCCTTGTAGCACTCCGCTAGACTCTCTCCAGTAGCTTCTCATCTTCCTTGAACTGGGGAGCCCAGCACTGGACACAGGACTCCAGATGGGGCCTCACTAGGGCAGAGTAGAAGGGGAGGAGAACTTCCCTCGACCTGCTGGCCACACTCTTCTTAGTGCACCCCAGGATGCCATTGGCCTTCTTGGCAGCCAGGGCACACTGCTGGCTCATGGTCAACTTGTCATTCCCCAGGACACCCAGGTCCCTCTCCGCAGTGCTGTTCTCTAGCAGGTCCACCCCAAGCCTGTACTGGTGCGTGGGGTTGTTCCTCCCCAGGTGCAAGACCCTGCACTTGCCCTTGTTGAACTTCATCAGCTTCCTCTGCGCCCAACTCTCCAGCCTGTCCAGGTCTCACTGAATGGTAGCACAGCCTTCCAGTGTATCCACCATGCCTCCCAGTTTTGTATCATCAGCAAACTTGCTGAGGGTACACTCTAACTCTTCATCCAGGTCATTGATAAAGAACTTGAACAAGATTGGGCCAAATACTGACCCCTGGGGGACACCACTAGTTACCGGCCCCCAGCTAGACTCAGTGCCGCTGATGATAACCCTCTGAGCTCTGCCATTCAGCCAGTTCTCAATCCACCTCACTGTCCACTCACCCAGCCCACACTTCCTGAGCTTCCCTAGGAGGATGTTGTGGGAGACCGTGTTGATCGAGGTAGACAACATTCACTGCTCTCCCCTTGTCTACCGAGCCAGTCATGCCATCGTAGAAAGCTATCAGATTCATCAAGCATGATTTCCCCTTGGTGAATCCATGTTGACTACTCCTGATAACCTTCTTTTCCTCCACTTGCTTGATGATGACCTCTAGAATGAGCTGCTCAAATGTCAGTTAATGGAATACAACTGAGTCTAGACCTTTTACTTATCTAACTTACCAGTGTGAGAATGAGAGACTTTGATACATGTTACTTTGAAAAAACAGAGGGATTCTTTGCTCAAAAGCTTCAGATACTTACAGGGGATCTGGATTATAGTCCTTATTCTTGTTGTCTAATCCTGGTCCACAATGGAGGTTTTGTTCCTTCTGATTCCTATGCTGGACCTTTCCCTGTTTACAATGAGGGCTCTACCATGACAGATTCCTCAGGAAAGATTAAAATCTTCAGGACCTACAACATCATTCTTATCTTTGTTGGATTCATAATTAAATTTTGGCAAAATACAGTGACAGTAAATTTTTTTTCATTATCTTCTCTCCTCTCTCCACCCCTCCCCACCTTCCATAAATGAAGAAGGGTGAAAACAGAGAAAAACATACCTCACAGTGTTGTCAGAAAATACGAACTTGAGGACTCCCAGTCTTCTTTCTTTAAATAGAAACTGTGCTAAACATAATCAGTGTCTGACATTGTGAAGGACATCAAAACACCAAATTTAGTATCTCATAGATGCGAAGAAAAAAAAAAGGGAAAAAAAAACAGATTTACACTCAATGGACTACTTTCATGGCTGGGAAGACACACATGCCAAATTTCTGTGGGCCAGCAGTTGGAGAAAAAATTGCTGTGGGATCAGAACCTACGCTTGCATTCCTTCTTCAGTTTGTATGTCCCATTAGAAAGCAGCGGCAAACTCATGGAAAACTGGAAAAAAACTCTGCCATTTAGAAATCATTTTACCTGTATAAAAAATTGGACTTTTTTCTTTTTCTTTTACAGCAAAATAGCTTTTGCTTTTCAAATTTGTATCTCTTCAGGTATGCCTCTTTTCCGTCCATATGCATACCTCTATAGACCCTAATACTTCAAGGAGTAGGCATACTTAAGTATCAGGGCCAAAGTGTGCCTTGTGTTTCATTATACTTGAAGAAGCATGCAACTTCTGCTGTTTTGTGTCACTAAGGCAACAGTCTTACAGTTTCCGCAGACTTCACAAAGACTCACAGGATCAAAGCTGGTAAGTATAAAACAAATGGGGTGCAGATATTTTGGGTTTTTAAATAACAGTCTTAACTGTGTCTAAAATATTCTGTATTCTTGCTAACCAAAAATAATTAAGAAAGCAAGAAAACAAGGAAAAAGTCCTACTTAAAAATATAGCACTACAGTCAATATCATGTTGATTCTTGAAATAATTACACCATACAAAAATTGTTATATGAACATGTTTAGGCTATCACACAGCAATACAGCACATTAAAAGGGTGTAAATTCCATTTTGATTAGTCAGAGAATAATTTAGCCCTTTCTCTGGTAAGCAACAAGATTGGCATGATTAGTTATGGCATTTCTATTAAACCATAAGATTAAGAGAAAGGAGATTTCACTCACATGATTGATCTGAAGTTAGTTTGCCCACCTTTATTCAAAACAGAAGCTCCAGAATTTTTGTATCTATATTCCTGTGTTATTACCACACATTAAATTTTTTCCAAACCATTTTATTTTGCTGGTAAGAATATATGTGCAACTTTGATATTGACAGGCTGTTTAATATGCTTATGACTAGCTAGCATCTCTTTGTCTACCAAGAAAAACAGAACATTGTATTACTTAAGAAGGATTATACACCCATACTTTCCGTTCTGTAGTTACCATGGATACACATACGATTATGGACACTCAGCAATGCCAAAAGGTTTACATTCAGTCAATACCCTCTGAGCTCTAAGTTGTAAAATCTCAGTACCAGAATGGCAAGCAGCAGAATATTTTATCATGGAGGAATTGTGGTGTTGGTTTGGAAGCTTTTATAAAATAAAACATTTACAGGGGAGAATAAAGCATTTCCAGTATTGGATGGTACAACTGTAGACAAGGTAGCTTTAGTCTCTGTTTATCTTTTGGGATAAAAATTTAGTTTGCAGATTAAGGTATCTAAAATGAGTATATACATATGAACTAGATAGGTAAACTGCCACTATATATAATGGAGGTCTAGTTATTATAGTCAATAGAATCTAAAGAACTGTTTATTTAACCCTTTAATACGTACCTCTACTTGACCAAATGAATAACTGATGAGTAGCTCTCTGGTCTCCATTAACTATATTGGTAAGATTTCCATTGACCAGACACCTCACTCTCACGTAAGCATCTACACATAAGTAACTGATTCAGGCATCTCTATCTTTTGCTGAGTCCGAAGCCAAGCAGACTTCATTAAATGCTCTCACTGATGACTGTAATCAAGGTTCAACCTGTTAGCAGGAAATTGCAAACTCACTCTGTATTGTGAGTTTAGGAATTCCCTTTGTAAAGTTGTTGACTTTGGGGTTGGGGAGGGGGGGTGGTCTGTTGTTTTTTTTAATTCAGGGCTCACTGAGAATTCAAGTCAAGATAAGGAGAAGGAAAAGGCTAAGGAAAAATCACAGGTCTATTGTCCACAATGACACTGATCAGCAACAAAAATCTCTTCTGTCAACTTCTGCATTCTTCAGTCATCTATATTTAACTTCTGGTACTGAAAAACCTAGTATGTAGGCTAGCACTAGATAACCAAAGCAAGGTCCCCTATGACAGTGACCAGAGACTATGCTTCTCTTTGGACTTCTTTGCCTGCCCACAGCTTAGATTCACCCAAACTGTGTAGCAATAGTAACCATGCCATCTTTTCTGTTTTTGAAAAGAATTTGCGAGAAGATCCTAGACTCCCACCATTTTATGTAACCCAGCTTCTTGTTTTCATCTCCTTTACACCAGAAAAAGGTGGCTACACAGTGAGACAAACTGAAGAACTGACCCAGTTAATAGCAATTCTTTCGAAGTCAGCTTTCAGTCAAATTAGTTCCTTCATTTCGCTCACTGTTTCGCACAAGAAACACACTAGAACAAGCAGCTCCCACAAAAGAGTGTGGGAGCACCCATGTCAGTGGCAATACAGGGTTCTATTTAGATGAAAGTGGTGGTGTAACCATAGGTTACACACATGTTAGTGAGACTAGGGATTGTATCTGTCAGTGCATCCATTGCCTGGGAGGTCTATGGCCATTCCAGTTTGCTGAGCTCTGTAGTACCCAAGGTGTTTGACCTTCCTGGATAACCACCTTCACCAGCACTTTTCGTTTCCTAATCTGTCATTTATCATATTAACACAGAAGCTGTCTTCCACTGTGTAAGTATTCTTCAGAAATCAACTGCTGTTAGTACGGTCAAACCCATTTTCTGCTGCCTCACCACAGTCCTTCACTTATAATATGCACAGCTGGTTCTTCTTGGCCCTCCAGTGCTCAGTAGATGGAACATCCTGATGACCTAACCATCAAGGTTAGGTAGCAGAAGCCATGAAATCTTATAATCCCCTTTACGAGGAGCCTGTACTATGGCTAATGCTTATGATAGGTATGAAGCAGACTCATAAGGCCTACGCACTCTGGCAGCTCCTTTATTCTGGACTTCAGTCATTCAGACCACCACATACCTGCAACAGCCAGCTGTTACTGCTGCTGCCTTCTTTTGTTTCCAAAGGGTCTTGCAATATAAAGTTGGAACAGCAATTCGTGCTATTTTTCTATCCACCAAAACTGCACAGAGCTAAGGAAAAAACCTAACTTCTTTGACCTGCTCATCAGTCTGATATTCTGAGTTGTGGGACGAGTGTCAGCTTTCAGAGCACTGTGCTAATCACTGGAGTGCCTGCACCAGCAGTATTAGCTCACTGGAGTGTATAACATGCACGACTTAGCAGAACTCTGAAACAAGCTGAATAATTAGGAGATGCTGAAGGCAAATCTTGCAGACCTGAGCTGGACTCTTGCAGGAATCCCTGCTCTTAAATTTAGCTCTGATATTTGTAGGAAAAGCTCTAACCAAAACAAAAATTGCTCTGAAGAGAATCTAACATGCATTGTACTACAGCTTCCTTACTGTACAAGAAAGGATATTTTTGTGGTATTGTGAAAACACACAATGTAAAAAATAAGTGTTTTAATTACCATATTACTTCATTCCATCATTCTTCTGTAGGACTGAGTATACAGCCCGTGTAGAAATCCCTGTGATCATTCTAATCTGGTAGTTTTTGAGTTTACTGTACTTGCTTAACATAATAGTTTTAGGGGTTTTTTCCATCATTTCCAATATTAAGAGGTTTGTGATTTTTTTGTTGCACTTTATTCTTCTCACATCCTTTTGTTTCTAATAGAATTGCTTGATTTCTAACTCTCACTGGCTAATAAATTCAATAGTTTTACATCACAGACAATGTTTAAGATAGATATACAAAGGTTTAAGAAGAAAAGAACTGAAAACTGACTAAAGAAAATGGGATAAAACTACAGCAGACTAATTAAAAGAATAAAAATTAGCTCTCATTTTGTGGAAAACATGGATTGCATCTCCCAGCAAATCTGATCCTCCTGTTAAATCTTTCACTTGATACGTAAAGTGGAATGAACCTGTACTATTAACATTTGTACTTCTTGTTTGCCATTGAATTTCCACTAGAGAAAGATTTAAACATTAAATAATTCTACTTATACCACTACTAAGGCTACTTTTCAAAGTGTTGACTTTTTAAGACAAATCTGAAGCTTTCTTTACCTTGTACAAATGTCAGTCCTTTATCTCTCTGGCAACACTGTAGAAGACCACCAAATTGTATTTTGAAAGTCATCACTATCAAGGCCACTCTTTGCTTATATTATTTTCTGCTTCACAGTCAGTTTTGTTGACTTCTATATTTTTTCAAAGGTCTTGAATATATTAAATGATAGCTGTGGAGTTATTAGAGTTATTTCTTTAATCCCCATGAATAATGAGGTACTGTAAGAGATGAATTAATCTTTTCTGAGAAGTTATCCATATATCACAGCCTGTGCATAGCTCTAATTCAGTAAAAGTTCCATATTTGCCACCATAATGCGGTATCTTCTTCCCACCCCAGTACTGATGAGGAGCCAACGCAGACTTCAGGGCAGCGTCAGAATGAAGAGCTGTGGTGATCCACTGGCAGAGTGGAACCACATTTTTGGGACCAAGATATGTTTTTATATTTATATTATATAGGAAAATCAGTACAACTTTCCTGTTTACATATATAATTCTGTCATCAGTCCTTAGCTTGGTTATAAATACAGTCTAATCACACTAAGAAAAGCTAGGAATTTCCAATTTAATGACAGCTGATAAAAAAAAGGTTATGTCATTTCAGAGCATAAGATCTTGGATACAGTAAAGACCTCAGGCACTTGCAGTATTGCATTCAGCATTCGTTAGACCTCATCTAGAATGTTGTACCCAGTATTGTGTCCCCCCTTAACCTTCATACAAGAAAGACATTGATAAACTTGAGTCAGTTCAGTGGATAGCCACCAAGTTCTATTCAGCCAGGGGAAGGGAAGGCTTTCAAGGGAACCCAATAGCAACCTTCTAGTGCCTATAAGGAGGTCATCAAGAAGATAGAGCTGGACTCTTCACAGTGCTGTATGATGGGAGGGTGATCAACAATGGGCATAAATTGAAGCAAGAGACGTTCCGTTGGGTATAAGGGAAAGCCTTGTCACCATCAAAACAGTTACGCAGTGGAGCAGTTGCCCCAAAGTTGCAGTACAGTCTCCTTCTTCGGAGTCTTTAAAAGACTGCATAAAGCGCTGAGCAACCTGATCTGATCTCAAAGCTGACCCAGCTTTGAGTAGGAGATTGGAGTAGAGACCTCCTGAGGTCCCTTGTAACCTGAACTATCCTATGATCTGATGATACTATGAAGAAAATTTGTTTCTGATCTTATCCCAATGCTTCCGCTAACAGCAAAAAACTTTCACTTGTGTACTAATCTCAGAAGTTCTCTTCACATCTGGGATTTCTCTTTCATAAGTAATACCAGCAATGCAATTGCAAAATTAAGGTTTATAAAGGAGGCGGATGTAGGGCTGATTTCTATGGGTGATCTGAATACTTTTCTATGCTACACAATGGAATTCAGTGCAGAACTCCCTAAGTTAACACCAACCAATCTCTCTCTGAAACTAGAGGTACTAAAGTGAAATGAACATGGTGAACATGAAGCTAATTAACTAACTGAGAGATGGGATCTATTAATTCGGAAACACTGTCATGCAAACACAGCTATGTTGCTTTTGAGTTCCGAGAAACCTCCATGCAGCTATGTCTACCCACTGATCAATGACAGCAGCTTCTGCAGAGGTGTTCATGGGCTTGTGGAGGATCTCTGTATGAAACACAAATAATACTGTAGAGAACTAAATGCATGCCCTCAGAGTTTATTATGGGAAACTTCAAGTCTTTTGTGACCTTTCTCACAATAAGTAATATTACTAGGTGATTTTTACAGCATTTTATAAAACTTGTGAAGTCAACCCCTATGAAATGTATATTCTTAATTAATAATACCCCTCTTATCATGCTGAAGGAATCAAATAGTCAACCACACTCATTGAAGACATTTGGAATTGGGAGGTTATCACAGAGACATTGTGCTGCACAGATAAATAATTGTTTTAAAACTTGGCAATAAATATGACCCAAAGCACAGAAAGAAACTTTCAACAGAACTACCAACTCTGACAGCAGGAAAAAAAGTGGCTTTCATGACATACATACCCAAGAGCACAAAAGAAGTAGTACAGAGCTGAAGAAATAAGACTATTATGCCTAAGACATTATTGTTCTGACCACAGGCCAATATCTCTTGTCTACAACAAGAAACTTGCTCTTCTCCAGAAATAATAAATGAAATAAAATGTTCTATTCACCCTTTGGTTCTCAATGAAACTCAGGGGAATGTGAAATGAAAGAACAAGTTTTTTCTAAATCAGTGTTGTTGCCAGTATTGAAGAAAGTGAAATTATAAAAAAAAATGTTTGCTATTTTGAAATTGAAGAAAGCTGCTGTTTGAATAATGGATTATATAATCTCTTGTAGTTGTTACTGCTGTTTCAGGTCCCTGCATTATTAATAATCTTAAGTGCCTGAGTGGGAATTTTATTTATTAATTATTACAGTGAAAAAATGAACTCAACAAAAAGATGACAAATAGAAGTTTTCTCCATTATATTCTGCATTAACTACAAATTAAGCATAAATTGACGTCAATTTGTATTTCAGGAAGCTGTACTGCTCATTTACTTCTAAAACTTAATCAATGTCAAGTATCATGCTAGGAGGCACTGTATTGCTAGAAATGCTTGAATGGGTTTTTAAATCTGAAACACTGGTATAAATATGAATTAACATCAGCAGAATCACTCTATGATTATGCCAACATGAACATAATCAAAATCTGACCTATTCTTCTAAAAGATATGAAACTTGTATTGTAATTTCTTTTGTCAATAGAAAAGCCATTGCCCACACCACATTTTAATTAACAGCCCTGAATTCTGTTTGTAGATTCAACTAAGAAAAGATATTATTCTTCACTTCTTGTCCTAACCTGTGCTTCAAAGTTACAATGCTGTTTCCTGAATACATTATCAGCTATGGGTTCTGAGAAACTGTTCTAGCAGTTGGCTGGACAATATTTTACAGTTATGAATAAAATGCATTATTAGAAGAAAAAAAAATGCGTTAAAATATTACAGTTACCCTTCAAACTAAGGGTAAATAAGCACAGAACTGGAGAAAGAATTCAGTGATCATTTAAATTCTTCTCTTTCTCAGTCCACACATTTAGTTTGCTATATGAGCAGTAATAGCGCTATATGACCATTACAAGATGACGCATTTCTAACAGTCTCTAGAATCACTATGACAGAAAAAGCCAGAACAGTCAAAATCAGAAATTTAAAAGCATTGATTTACTCATCTAAATAATGGGCCCAATACTCTGTAATAAAATGCTCAGAAAAAAGCAACGGAAACTAAACTCTAATCTTGGATGTATATAGAATGTAAAATCGTGTTCTTTAGTGATAATTGTGACTCAGTAAATCTACGTGGTAAACACAAATATTTGTTCCCAAATGTTTTGTGAGCAATAATCAATTTATTTTATAGACACATAGAAACGACAGCTGGGAGGGACCTCTGGAGATCTCTTCTCCAACCTCCTCTTCAAAACAGAGATGTCACCTAACTAGGTCAGGCCAGCTCTGTCACTGTCCGGCTGAGTCATGAAAAGAACCAAGGGTGGAGATTGCCACCACCTCCGTGGGTAACCAGTTCCAGGGCCGCACCACACTCCTTGTGGGAAAGTTTTCACTCCTCCCGTTGAACCTCCCAAGGTACAATCTGTGGTTGTTTTCCCTTGCTACATCATCTGCCATCACCAAGTGGAGCTTTGGCTTTGCTGCCTTTGACAGGATGCATGCTTCAAGTGATTGCAGGCTGCTATTAGATTGCCCTTGACCTCCTCTTCACTAGACTAAGCAAGCTCAGATCCCTCAGCCTCTCCTCATATGTCACGTACTTTAGTCTAGCTAGTCTCGATAGCCCTCCACTGGACCCTCTCCAGTCTCTCAAAATTCCTCTTCATCTGGGAATCTCAGAACTGAATACAGTATTCAGTGTGGCCTCACCAAAGGTGAGTACAGAGCTTAAGAACTTCCTTCAGCCTGCTAGCCTTGCAACTCCTGATGTAGCCTGGTGTGCATTTTGCTTTCTTCGTGATGAGAGCACACCGCTTGCTCTCGTTCAGCTTGGCAGCCACAGTAATCCCCAGGTTCTTTTCAGTGTGGCTGCTATTCAGTCAGGCAGTTTCCATCCTGAGTTTGTGTGTGGGGTTGTTTTCTCCCAAGGGTAGAACTATGGACTCCTTGTTGAAGTTTTTGATGTTGGCTGTCTCCTCAACATTATGCAGGCCTGCCCGGAGAGCAGATTCACTGTTTGTCTTGTTGACCACTCTGCTGATTCAGTATTGTCATAAAGTTTGCTGAGGGTACCCTGTTTCATCAAGTGCTGTATGTTTATAGCACGCTATAGTATGATGTCTTTTCTGGAAGGCCTGACGACTTTCTCTGGGACTTCTCCTTCTTACAAGCCTTTGATAGCTGCCAGTACTCTGTTTATTTCTTTTCTGCTGCATCTCCTACTTTTCCTGTACACTATTTTGAAAACTACATCAGCATGTGCTTTCCGTGCTGTTCTAATGCAGAAGCAGATGTCTTTATTTTAACAGTAATTTTGACACTTCTCTTGGCTGAGTAACTTCTGGCAAATTAGATTGTGTAAGCTGCTTACTACTTGTGAGTAAAATAGTCAGAGATACTGTGATGCTGACAGTGAAAGAATTCTCAAAAGCATCAATCTGCCAAACTTTGGATCATCCCCAGCAACAACATCAATATTTTTCCTTTAATAATTATCCCTGTGTTATAAAAACTGATATAAATACAGTCATGTCCTTGCATTTGCAGGTAAGTAGATCTTTCCCAATTCTCAGTGTGAGAAGCTACTTTTAACAGTTGCTTACAACGGTGACTGTAGTGCCTGACCCATCTTTTTCCCAACATAATAAAACAAAATAACATATTCCTGAAAACAATAGTTCGTACAATCTACTGTGAACTGTATAGTCATTTTTGAGTGTAAGTCTGGACGTGTTGTATCACAAACCCCAAACCATTATCACAGGAATGCCATAATTTCACAGTATGAAATTATTTACACACTTTCTTTGTCAGACAGCTGAACAAAGTCTCCTCAAACATGGCAAATCAGACAATCAGAATTATACTTATCGCTAACTATTACTCTCTTGGATAGCAATTCATTGACATCTCACCTAGCTGGTGTAATATAACAGATGCTAACAAAGCAAGGTATGGTGCAGCTCTGTTCAATAGACACCATGCAGGTAGGATGTAAGCGACAATACTTCTACAAAGCATGTGGGATCTGGATCTCAGTTCACAATCAGCAACACTGTCCCAGAACAGGAAGGGAAGGGGGTTAAAAAATACATGATGCTTTATGGTCAGTTTACAGAGGGATCAATGTTATTTTTTGATAGTTTGGTCCTATAGCTTACGCATTGATTTTCCTGGATTGTACTAGGATTGCTTGAGGATATTGAACAACAGAGATCTTGGCTCAATGTATAGGAGCCCACGTGTCTATGAATTTGTAATGCTGAACCACAGATTTTATGCATAAGTGATGTCTTGAACAGAATAGAAAATAATTTGTTTGCAGTGTGCATTATATGATAGTTACTTTCTTGGAAAAGTGGAATGCTTGATTTCAGCATCTAGAGATAGAAAAGCAGGCAAAAATTGAGGGAAACAGAAAAGAGTGTTAGAGTATGCTCTTAAATCTCTTGTACTAACTAGAGACTAGTTGTCATCACTAATTAGATCAACCTCAAGAGTTTAAACACCAAGCTTATTTTTCCATGGTTTCTAGTCCATTATAGTAGCTATTTGTCTCCTTCTACCAGCAGGAATGGCCAAATAAATTACACCAGGGATAATTTACTAATATTTCTGTAGTCATTTCCAAATAAGAAAGAGAGTGTCTCCATCCCATAAAGCAGATATGAACATTTGCCTTTATGAGGTTTCGATGTGACTCTGAGGAGGTCTGATCCTTGAGTTAGTACTAAACAGCCTTCTCTGTAGAATGAGCATACCCCAAAACACAATAGTAATTCCAATCTCTATGTTTTCTTAGAACACTGACAACCTCTTAAAACAGAGCAAATGCAGATCTTCTGGATGATGCAGATAAATAGAAGTTTTGAAAATAAATCTTCCCCCTGTTTTCTATTTCCTTTCAGAATTAGCCTCTCCTTCCAGATGCTCTGAGTCCAGCAATTTGCACTGCCTTCCTGGGCTGCAGCAGCCTTCATGCAGTCTCCCTCTGGGTCTCTAGGAATGTATCCTCTCCTTGACCCCTGAGGCTTGGCGGTGGATCTGCTCCTTTGCAACAAGCAAGCCATGTGCTTTGTCAGGAGTCTTTCTGTTCACATGCAGACATTGTAATCTCCTCCTCTCCCTCTGTCCGTCCACCTGACACAGACTAACAGAGCCAGGAAAAGCAGAGGCAGCCTTCCTCACTGCTGTTCTGTCCCACCCTTTTAAAACAAACAAGAAGGAAAAAAAGATCCAACCATAAACCAGAGACTAAACCATGAACAAAAACTGGAGTTTTGTCGTCTGTCATGAAGGTAAAAAGCAGCAGAAATTAGAGGCACTTTGAGTGCCACTGCCTGAACTACAAAGGCTTTCCCAGCTCCCAGGCTCAGATGTGCACTCTGTTCATTTTCCTGCCTCAGGTAAGATCTGAGGTGGACCTGGACTCATCAACTCTCCTTAGGCCCTGGTTTCTGGGGAGGCAAGATGCAGGAGGGATGACCCAGAATGGTTCAGGATTATGCTCATCTTCCAGAGTCTGGATTACACTAACGTAGTCCAGAATAAGGATGATATGAATATGCACTTGTATTGGGCAACACAGAAGAGAGCAGATGGATAGGTCTCACAACATAATTACAATGTGTCCACCTCTTTTTCTGACCCCTGTAGCCACCTCTCAAAGATATCATCAAATAATTGTCTGTCCAGCTTCTAACACAGCTAACAGTTGTCATGGCATCTGACTGCTTTCTAAGATAATAAAATCTTAAAAAGGTTAATTCCAATCTACGCAGGTGAAAAACAAAGCACAACATTAGAAAGTTTCTGCTTCAGGAAAACCCAGAGAAAGAGGTGACAATTACTGAATGTAGGTTTTTGTAGGAAGGTGACATTACTATGAGCTGAAGTTCTCGCCTGAAGCAGGGGCAGTCTCTGGGATGTGCCACTGTTGGTTTTTAGTGGAGAAAATAAGCAAGAAATAGGCAGTGAACTGCTTCGGTAATACAATTGGCTTTCTCATAACCATACCTCACCTTTTTTACAGGCTCTTCTTTTCAGCAGCATTCATTGACTCTGTCAGATTTCAAAAACTCTATCAGGTAGGATAATCTACACAAAACCGTGGAATTCCAAACCTACTTTTCTGCAGTTTAGCAGCTTCATTTTCACTTTGGTTGTGAAAGACATTGCCATTGCTGGGATTCACCGTGGCCCGTGTATACCTATACCAGTGCACACCCTACCGCTCACTGCTTGATCTTGACATGCGTTTCTTGTGGTCTATAAACACAACAGGTAAAATAGATTCATCACGTCTGCACAGCATTTTCTCATAGAAAGGCTTTTTTCTTGCTGATCTTTCCTTCAGCTACATTGAAAATTCTTTCTGAAGCTAACTTGAAATCCATTCCACTCTACTCTTTTATAACCATGGTAGCAAATATTTTGGCAGACACCAAGTCGTTCATGTTCATACTGAAAATGTCAAAGATTATTGCATTTTTCTATAGGGAATTTCAATATACCATTGATAGTGATTTCTCACTAAAACCCTCTATTGTACTGTTATTAGGCCATTGATAGCACCTAGGTTATATGTCAGGTTGTATCAGCTGTTAGTGAAACGGATTTCCAACTCCAACTTTTGCATTGTAGCAGCCATTCATAAGCTCCATACAGTTCTGAACAGATAAAGATAGTTTATTAAAAGTAAAAAAAATCCCCATAAGTAGATGTTTGTAAGATCTGTAGACATCTCCATTCCACTTCCCAGTCTTCCCGTTTCTCAACGGAAATCCAAGGCAGATGTTTCAGAGATCAGACTGGAGAACAGAGAAAATGTCCCACCTTTTATACCCACCTGTTCAGTACTCAGAAAAGGGAGACAAAGAAACTAGAACAGAAGTCTGTGGTAGAAAAATACAAAAATTATGTGTGCATAAAAATTATATTTTAAATTTTAAATTTTTTTACTGCATCCAAGATAATAGGTATATAGATCAGCAGCCTAGGAAGCCTTGCTGTTGATAAGTAGCTTCTCTTTCCCAGGTGATTAGAGACCCACGTTTCTGCATGGTAGAAGAGTAAATATGGCCAACAAATAGAAAGACAGTGACTAAAAAAAAATAACCTTGCCCCCAAATCTGGAAGCCTTCACAAGTTTAAAACTGGAGGGGAAGAGACACCATGAGAATAATTTCTAGGAAATGTAAACTTGAAAAAAGTACACTGTATTCTCACCAGTTATAAAGAAAAACTCTATACATTTTAGTTAAAAATATTTTCTTAGACAGGGTAATGTGGAGTATTAGGTTTGGACCTTGTAAATTACCTGCCAAGCTACACTAGTAATGTAAATGAAAATATGTTGTAAGCGTGGTAGCACTTCTACTAAAAGGACAGGAGGTGTTCTGCACATACAGTACTGAGAGAAGAGTAGTATACTGTTATAAGCCCACCTGCTTCAGTCTATCCATCAGCCTAGCAGACTGTGAAGGGATGTATTAGGATATCACAAATCCTTTTGGGAGTAACATCTGTGAAATCTCTACAAATATCTTAATTTTCTGGAGTGAAAAAAGACTCTCTTGAGTCATCCACTGTATTTGGTAGAAGTTATCACGGCTCTAAGTTTTCAGTCAGAGACAAAGAGAGAAGGATGTGCATTAAGACATCTTTTCACTGGGGGACATGCAAGAAAACTGAAAAAATACCATAGTTATCTCACAACTGGAGTTCTACAAAATAAATAAATAAACACATAAGATCCAGATACAAAGAAGTATTTTTTTTGTCTAAAGTCCATATAGATTTTTCATGATGCATTACTGAACTTTGACCCGGTTCAATTTATTTGGATGTTTTCAGTTTTTGTTGTTTATATCCTGTATTTTTAACTCTGATGCAATATTTCAGGGCATGAAAAGGCTATTAGAGTAACAATGAACCTTCTTTTTTTTTCCAACATTCTTTTGCTGACCTCTCTTGAGTAATGCTCATATGTATTTATTACTTAAGTATGTCAGCATTACCAAAGCACAAGGAAAAAAGGGAGGAAATCTAGATAGCTTAGAAAATCCTGTCCATCTGCAGTTATCACATGGACTGTTTTGTTTTGGGACTTTTTTCATATGTATAATGATGAAAGTTCATGTCGGATTTTGGAAAAAATAAAATATTTAGGTTAGCAACATCAGTTCACAAAGAAACTCTCATCTGTCCGTGATATTTCTCTGGAAAAAGTAAGAGTGACAAAATTAATTCATTCAGAAGTATGACACAGCAGTTAGTGGATTTAGCAATTCCAGGAAATCTTTGAAGTGTTTACCCGGCTGAGACTCTCAGTCATACTTCTTCTTTGAAATTTTAATCTCTCTTTCACCTTATTGCATGGAAGTGTATTTAATTTCATAAATGTTTTACTATTCTACACATATGCTCAGTAACATTGAAATGAGGCATTTCTTCTTTCATTTTATCATCATATGGAAAAATCATGAAAATGTGGGAGCAATGCAGTAGATGGAAAAGTATTGCTTTCTCTCATAAACTTGGCCAAAGGAGATTTGGAATATTTACCAAAATAATCCCAGAATGCAGCAATATTTTCAAAGTTGGACAGGTGCTAAGTATTTTGTTTTGTTAAATTGGCTAACCTTCCATATATCAAGTATACCCCTTCTCAAGTGATATTTGACTCTTTCTATCCAGCTTTTCAGTGAGCTACTACAAAACCAACACCATAATTTTCAGATTACTTTATCTGTTTATTAATACTAACTTTTCAAACAAGGACATAATACTCTCCATCTCTGCAGAGAGGACATTTACTGGTTTGGTTCTAAGATTCGTGGAGTAAATCTACATCAACTTTCTAGTTCAGGTGTGATTTTTTAAGAAAATTTCCTGATCATTTTCCTTTAGCGTGTTTTTGTTTATATTATGGACTGGCCTTGAAGCCTCACACAAATTGGATTTTGGAATGAAAGTGAGTAGACGGTGACCTTTGACAAGAATTCAGTCCACAGCATGTCTAGAACTTGCCCAGCATTAAAGCCTCCTGAAATGTGTGAATGCCAGATCCTTAGTACAGACTGTTTAATTTTATTAATCTACTGGCATTGGTCTGTGCTACTTGCTAGAGTGTACAGAGTTACCAGCCGGACTTAGATTTCATTGAACCTCAAGAGATGCAGAACAAAATTCTAAGGATATTTAGACACTTCAAAAGCCATTAAAATGTATATATGACTTAAGGGTGTGTTCTTCTTCGGGACCTGCGAAAATTTCATGAATTGGTTATCTGAATCTTTAAATGCCTAAGTATCTTTGGAAATCGGAACCTTGTAGTTCTGTGCTGCAGTTCCACTTTCTTAAAATGGGGATAAATAATAAAACTCAAGTTGACAGAATCTGATGAGGATAAATACATTAAAAATTGTGAGCTGCTCAAATCATGTAAAAAGAGGGTTCTATCAGTCCGTAACACAGATTGCTTTCATATGACAGATCAAGGTTAAACAAAGGCTAAAGCTCTGCATGCATGATTTGCAAACGCACTTATGCTAATAGCGTGATGATCTTAATTAGATAATCAGCTGCATATCTGACTTTTGATAATAAGTCTTAATGTGACTTGCTAATCAATGTCAGATATGGGAATAGAATGTAGAATTTCTGACTAGTGAATCCATGCACTAATTAGTAAACCAGACTGCCTCCCTAATGTCATCCTTCATTTCAAAATGTTATATCTTCTACTTGTACTCATATAATGTATTATTTCAACAGCGTTTTGTAGATCCACAGACTGTTAAGACCAGAAGGATCCACTATAATCTTATTATCCAGCTTCTAAATAACATGGACCAAATAATTTCTTGCTCTTTCATATTGGGAAATTATTATTTTTTCTTTTTACCATAAATTATCAGTCTTAATTTTTGACTGGGCTACAGAACATTTTTTTCAAAGGCATCTAAGTTTGATTTCAAGATTCCAAATGATAATGAATTTGTCACTTTCCATGAGAAGGAATGTCAGTTGTTAATTGCCCTCAATACAGTGAGATGCTTGAAAATAAGGTCAGATTTATCCTGTTTTTAGATGTTACATTTAATTGCCAGTTTAAATGGTTCTGACTTCCACTTTTAGCCATAGTTATATCTTACTATGTCTTTAACTGCTAGATTAAAGATTCCTACATCTCAGATTACATATTTTTGTATCAAGGCATCTATGAAAGAAAATTAATCACTTCAGTCACATCACTTAATTCACTGTGGGAAGTAACTCAGCTAAGAAAATAATAGAATTATTTTAGCTTCAACTGTTTGTGGTGATTTTTTCATTTCACAATATTGTAGACAAATCTTAGAAAGCAACTATTACAAGAATGGATTTTAAAGTGAAACTGAAAGATTTGGCTGGATTCATTCTTCTTTCCAATGGACAATCCCTGTACCCTGACAATCCTCCTATACCTGAAGAGCACAGGGAAAAAAGGAAAGAAACCATTTTTGCTTCCTGAAACCAAAGTGTATAGTTGTCAGCTGTTTCTCTGGGTTTTGTCGACACATCAGAAAATCATCTTAACAACTGGGACTTCCATTAGTTAACTCACTGGAATAAATACAGCTGTCAAAGCAAAATAGGGTATTGCGGAATTTCCACACACAATAAATCATTACCCTTTCAATGGACGAATGTTAGAACTAATAAAACTGAAGAAGTACATGAAGCTGACATGACAGCAGACTGAATCTAAGCTTTGTTTGTACAATAGTATTACATGACATAGTACCAACATTTTATATCAGGACGACGCTTGTGTAGAAAATTGCTATGAATTGAAAATGCTAATGTAAAACTGAAGAACAAGAACTTAACTTACAGAAAAGATGGAAGAAGGTATTTTTCCTTCTGAATGCATATTACTACATACAATGGTGCATGTGAGACAATATGTGAAAAACAACAAAATCTGTGAAAAAAATCTGTTCTACCTGCATTTAATGTTTTCACTACAAAATGAAAGGTTAATAGATTGTGACCTAATTGCAACATGATGTGTTATTTTTCATCTTATGCAAAGTTTTACTGTGGGGAAGGGGAAAACAGCAAGATGTTTCTCATTAAAAAAGTGCATGTTTGCTGCTGCAGCTGCAGCTTTGGCTTCATTTCATAATTTGAGCTCTCAAAGGGCACAGAAAGGAACAGTAATAGCCACTATGACCCCAGACTTATCACCTCCTAAATACAAATGGAAAATTTAGACAGGAAGAAAATTAGGATTGGTTTCTCTTCTAGTTACATGAAGTTGTATAGTTAAAGCACTGCTAGTGAACTAAACTCTAGAGAAGAAAACAATATCTTTCCAGTAATTTTGAAAATGTATTTCCTTTTTCTCCTTTTGTAATACATTTTTCTGATCAGACTCCTTTTCACCAGGAAGGCTTGTCTGATGAACTATACGAGCAGAAGTTCAGTTCCCACAAAGGAAAAAATCTGCCATGTAATTCTTTTGAATATGTACACACATATACTAAAAGATTCCATCTAGATAGCAGTAATATTCACAGTATAAATTGTAGAATAATATTTGAACATTCATTTATCATGAACTTTCAACTCCTCACCTTTGCTCTACTCATGAATCCATTCCCCCTGGGATGTGTGGAACAGTACCAGACAGTCAGAAATCTGCCAAAAATGGGAGTTGTGTGACACTGAACAAAAAGTTGATTTGCAAAGTGAAAATAACTGTAAAAAAAAAATCTATAAGGAAGTTCTGAAAACCAAGGGGAGGGAAGGTTTTTGCCTTTCTTTTCCCAAATGCAAGACTCATTTCTTACTATTTTTTCCTGATTAAAACACATGAAATTAAATATTTTAAATGCCTGGCAAAAAAAAATGCTACAAACACTGGGGTGGAAAGTGAAAAAGAATGAACCACAGATAAACAGCCTTAATCACAGCTCTTAACTGTATGCTGGAAAAAGCTAAGTGGTACAAGGTTAGTTTATAAAATTGAATGGAATGAAATGAAATCGTATATTAAACGATAAATGAGCAACTGGAAAATAATAAATTCCAAAGACTCTTGAAAAAAAAAATAATAAATAGTGAAAGGTCAATAAGTTTTATTTAGATAGTTTAAAATAATTTTTTGTCCTGTATTAATAAAACTTGTAATTCCAGTGATTAGTATTCTAGAGAAGGATCATCTTTGTTGAACTTTCGTTATGCCACAGTGTGAAAACTAGCTGCATACATCCTATTATTACCCTTCCAGCACAACCTCAGCCAAACCAGAGATCTGAATTATGGTCCTAATATTTACAAGATTAAAAGTAAAACATACTTTAAATTTATATATGTTGACAAATGAAAAAGGATAGCCAATTTTAAAGTGCTGCCTTCTAGGAAATTCCCAAAAGGCAGACACATTTCTGCAGGAATTAAGCAGAATTATTTTGTGTATAATTAAAATTCTGAAACCATTGCTTACTTACCAAATTTGACCTTGGTGCTTAGTGATAACGTAAGATGTAATATCTCCTTTGTCCACCCATTATAAACACACATCAAATTTTGCAGAGGGAGCATCTGGTTTTAAGAGGCATTTACTTTGGAATGACAGACTCAGACATGTAATATACTGAAATGATACATTTTGATCTCTATTACTGGCCTTCACAATTATCATCAGTATCTCTATAGTGTGTTTTTCTTATTCTGCCAAACAAACCGTATTTCTGTTAATTATATGACTAAATTAGTCATTCTAAACTTAATACCTTCTAAAGCCATCAGCAGATGTTCCCTTTATAATCATCGATGTCATTCTGTAAATGATTGAAAAGGAGACATTAAATGGAGTGCTATGAGTAAATGCTAACTTTGGCGTTCTTCTCATCTAACTTTAGCTATCTAACAGCGTAGCATCTGGCCTGCCTCAGTCAAACGGGCTGTCTCCACAGACAGTGACACTTTCAGAACGAAATTCATCCTGTTTAAAAATACGCAGAAGAAACAACCCTATCATACTCTTCACCATCGATAGAGGCAGCCTGATTATTTAGCCAGGGCGAAATTGCTAAGTTTTAAACAGCAAACTGGTGAGACTGATGCCATCTTTTAGCTGAACATGGTGACAAGCTGCAGGTCAGATGCAGTTCTTAGTTTCAGTTGATCTATTTTTGTGTTTCATCAAGATCAGAATCTCGCCCAGTCTTGCAGGAGAAGAGGTGTCTCTGCACAACACGTAGTGCTTGTTTCAGCTTCTTCCATGGGTGGCCTCCCAATCAAATGCAACCATCACATGAAGAAAGAGATAAATCTTCTTAGACTGCTGATGCTTATTTTGAAATCAAAATCAACAGTAACAAAGTTATCTCACTTATGAGATTAATATAAACTTTTGATGTACTATTTTTACAACACAGAGAACACAGACGGAGTAGAGAGGCAATAGGAGGGAAAGGGATTTACTTGGACTTTCAGTTGCATCTTTTAAGAATACCACGGCTTTTGTATTCTCTTCCTTGCTGCTCTATCAATCTGTACCACAATTTACTACTCAATGAGTCTGCAGGAGAAAAAAAATGTAGTGTTTTCTCTCTAAATAGCTATCAGCATGTTCTTTCTCTATAAATCCTAGTGAGATCCCTGGTGGTGGCATAACAGTTAACAAATACAGAAAGTGATATGGAATAGCTCCATTTCCCCAGCATATTAAAACTACAGTTGTCAGCATTTAATGTCTTTGATATCCTTAACCCCCTACAAGTTGTAGAATTGCTAAAGCTTTGCCTCCAGGTATCCCATCAGGATGCTCCAATACAGAGATTTACATTCAGTGTAACTCTCTAGGAGTAAAATATCTTTTTTGACATACTTAATGCGTCATAATAACTGCAGATTTATTGTATCAAGCATTAACCACTTTCTCCTTCATACATGCCCAGAGCAAGGAAGAAATATCACTATTACCATAAGTATGCCACACTGAATGAACAAATACGCAGAAGCTTTATTGCATACTTCAATAATTTACATTATTTTTAAATGATGTAATTTAAAAATATCCTCTTTTTAGAATCATAAATGAGAATGGAACAGATGGTTAGAGCTTAATTTAGAGTAATTTGTCTATTAAAATACACTGCACTGCCAGTGAGTCTTCATTATAACACTAACTCATTACAAGGGAGTTGTAATTTATTGGGAAGACTGAAAGGTATTGGACCTTTAGGAAAAGTTTACAAGCTTAAAGGAGTCACTAGGAGAAGTGAACACAAATGAGCATTTTAATAGAAGATTTTTGAGGAAAAAATGGGAGATGGAAGAAAGACTTGAATTAAGATTTATGATCCTTTGAGACTTCCCAGTGTTCCTAGACAGAAAGGATATTCACATGCATAAAAAAACCCTTCTCTATATAATTTTAACCATGGATTTCTTCATTTGCATTGATTTTTAACTGTTTATTAATATAGAAGATTCACATTACAACAATAAAGACATTTTTGGAAGTAATTTCTTACAAGTATTTGAATAAGCAAATTATTGGTATTGGAATTCATTATTATATTGTTCTTTGTGTTAAGAACTTATTTTAGAGCTTTTTCTTTTTAATACAATAGCCCAATAATGTTGTTGAGTGTTTTCAATCTGTATTAGAATTAATTTTATGTTCATTGTCTTTATTTAGGGAAAAGGAATGAGCAACAGGAAAACAAAAAACACACATGGGATGTAACAGTTTGGGTTAATCAAAGCTAAAGGTAATGTTAGGGACTTTAAAGGGACATAGAATAAAGAAAGCTTAAGTTTCTTTCAGAGAAAATTCACTTGTGATGTAGTCAAACTGACATTAAGTGAAAAAAATCTTTTGGGCTTTCATATACCTTCCCCATGTCCAAGTTATTTTTTATTTCAGGGAGAAAGATGCTTGTGTTATTGTGATCTGAGTACCAAAAGCTACTATTTAATACTCTGTAGTTGTTCAAAAAATGGTGAGTAAACACATAGTTACAAAAAAAATTATGTAGAAAATAATACTAAATCTATTGTGAAGCTTGCTTTCGTAGAATCATAGAACCATTAAGGTTGGAATAGACCTCTCAGATCATCAAGTGCAACTGTCAACCCAGCACCATCATGCCTACTAAACCATGCCCTGAAGTGCTGTGTCTACACATTTTTTCACCACCTCCAGGGATGGTGACTCTGCCACTTTCCTGGGCAGCCTGTTATTGCATAACTCTACACATATATACAAATCTAAATATGTATACGTGTAAGTATGTATATAACTTCTTATATGAAAATGCAGTGTTCGTGTCTGACTGTGGACTAGCAGCAGTAAGAGAAGACTGATAATGATTAAATATATTAAAAACTTTAGTATCATGTAGATGCTATAAATATTTAATGGTGACATAATGTTAGAGAAATAGATTAGGGATGGTGCTGGGACAAGTTTACATCCTCCCACAAGCCTGAGGAAAAGTGAAACCATAGCTCCCACCTCCTAAATGAGGGCCATAATCATGAACTCCTGGCTAGGTTAGTATTCTCCACTTTTCTTGTTAAAAGATACTCAGTGAAACAATGTAAGATTCACTGGGACTAAAATAGGTATGGTTCTGTCTCTAGTAGTTAGAGGATTGTTTTAATGTGTCATTTAAATTTCAAGTGTCATGCAAATTTGTTGTATCGAGAATTCAGCATTGTCTCTGTCATACATGCCTGGAGCAAGAAGGAAACAGAAGTTTCGGACAGAAAAGTACTAAACTCTGCTTTGCTCCTAGCACTAGTGAAGAACTTTTTCCACAACTGTATAATGCCGGAGAAATAACCACATATCCAGGGGCAATTTCTGATTGAAGTATTTTAGAACTAGGTTACTGATGAAGACCTGCTGTGCAATGTCTAATTTTCTACTCTTATATGAATGTGTTCTGTTTGATGTAAAACAAATATTCTGCTTTCCAAAATGACTGTATAAATTAAAGCTTTGCTCAATTTAGAAGCTCACACACAAATATTACTAGCATGAAATGGGAAAAAATGTAATAAAGCTCCATCCTACAAGGTTAAAAGTTTGTTTTAAAACAAAACACTAACTGAATTTCACATAATGGTAGTTTCAGTTGGTAACAAGGGCCTCATCTCCTGGATTGTATAAAACTAGAAAAGGGAAGGAACAAGATAACATTCTACAATTTCCTCTTCTCGAATCACTCTGAATCTTGCCAAACAAGTATCTTCTCAAGCCTGCTCCAAAAACATGAAAAACTGTCTAATACTCCCCACAGCGTCTAAGTATATTCTATAAATATTAACAGATATGTTTTATCTTTTTGCCAAATATCCAACCAATTACTGAAGTGTAAGACGTGGGTGATGACATTTGGTACTACAGTAAAAGAAACCATTTCCAAAATTTTATGTGTAGTATGGACATTAATTTTAACTAGAAATGAGCAAATAAACACAAACGCCAAACATCAGAACTAGATGAACTAAGAAAAAACAGCAGTTTAAGATTGTTATGAATAAAATTTCAAGTCACTTCTTGGTATGCATAAACTTTTTTGGTAAGATAATGATAAGAATTAATTTCTGAAAGTGTATATAAAAAGCAAAAGAGTCCAAAATCTAGTCATGTATCCTAATGTAATCATTTTAGACTTAGCATCCTCCTAGCTGATCATCACAAGGACCCCTTCCACCCTGATTTTTCAGAGAAGCAGACGTTGTTTCATCTTATTCTAAGTTGGACACGTAAAAGCAATTCTCCCTCACAGTCTAGTTCTGTTTCTCCCTATAGACTACAGAAGCAGCTTGAGATAACTAGCTGGAACCTACACATCTAACTTTTGTGTTCTGAAGGTTTGTGAAAGAGATTCCACCCTAACTACTTTAAAAATGTGAAGGTGTTATATGTCTTCCTTCTAGTATATCTAAATACTAGCTTGAAACGAACCATTTTATTATGGCAAACTACTGCACTCTACCAGGAGGCTATTGTGCCCAGCTAGTCCTGCTACTCGCACATGCAGGGCTCTGACTTTCTGCATGGTGATGCCTACCTGTGTTCCATGTTTACCTGGAAAACAACAACTTCCACCCTAAATATGAACTTCATTGACTTTGGCTACCAGCTATCGGATAGTGTTATGTAGTCCCCCTTTAGATGAAATATGTGTGTACATATATATACTCTGGTGTCACGTATGGCTCTGCAGGTACTTAAAGACTAAATTCAAGCAACATTTTGAAGCAGTAATCATGCGATAATCTGAAGAGTTCAAGCTGCATGGTAGACAATAATGATCAATATGCTTCAAGAAAAATATATTCTATGAAACAAACTTGATATCGTACTATAACAAGACTAAGCCTGGTCAAAAACTGTGTTCAGCTTAAATGCATTTAGGCTTGCTTGAGATATATACCTGTCTTCAATTAATGTCTTCGAGGCACACTGAGGTCCTCAGATGAGAGTGTCTATTCGACAAACGGAAAAATACTTTGACATTATCTCAACCTTTGCAGAATTTCGAAAAAGAAAACTGTAATCCTCTGGCAGCCAACAATATTTTATGGAATTTATTACATTGCCTGAAACAAAAGTCTTGGCAGTGTGACTTCAGGGAGGGTTGCAAGAACGGCCATGGTCATCCCAGTACTGAACCCAACCACTGAAAGTCTACAGGGCTATACACATACATGCAGAATGCCAGGATCCACATTCTTCAAGAATCCCCTCTGGACAGGGTGGACTTACTATCAAAAAATACCTTCAGGATGAACAATGAAAGGATTAGTACCAGTCCTTAATGCTAAAAACAGAGCGGTGCTGTGAATGAACATAAAACCAACGTTGTTTGTTTACCTGTTAAATATTCCTCCCCTGAAAACATAGCACCCTATGTATTCCTGCTTTCTGAAGGTATCTAGAAATAAATCCAAACAGAGGCAGGTTCTGAAGGATGGGAATGGAAACTCCCTCCTCTTATGTTTGGCCTCCCTCGAAGATTCAGTGTGCCAGGACTATTAATTTTGGAGTCCTCAGCACCCTTTCAATGGGTCTTGAAATGACAGGGTTTCATTTAATTCCAGGCTTGGAAGCAACTGTAAATAAAATGCTCTGCTGTTTTCTCTAAAGAGTAACAACACTCTAAAGAGTGACAATAATACAGACCTGCACCACAAATGGTTTCTGAAAGCAATAACAGATGTTTAGAAGTTTAGTAAAAGTTCACATTTCTGTATCTTGCTGGTAAAAATGAAGGTTCCAGATGATTGAATGAAACCTGTGTATATATTCAGAAAGGTTTTATAAATTGGAAACTTTTCACCTAGCCAAAGCAAATATTTTTTTGTTTGAACAGCAAATACACAATAAGATTTACTTTCAACACCTCTTAGAAAATGGTCAGGCTAGTGTCTCACAGAAATCATTTGAATGTAAGGCCAGTAAAGAACTTCTTTACTCAAGTATTACTTTCTAACTGCTAAGTAATTTCAAAGCTACATTTTTCTTATCAATCTACTCCATAGTTTATATCTTCAAACATTCAACTTACAAAAGCCTTCATTTACAGAGACAGACATTAGGATTCATAGCAGCACATGACTGTGTAATGGATAGGTGAATATTTGTTTGGTCTACAGCGGAAATTCACACCTCCTCCTCAGATTTCAGTTATGAAATCACAGAATCACAGAACCACAGAATGGTAGGGGTTGGAAGGGACCTCTGTGGGTCACCCAGTCCAACCCTCCTGCCGAAGCTGGGTCACCTACAGTAGGATGTAGAGGACGTTGTCCAGGTGGGTCTTGAATATCTCCAGAGAAGGAGACTCCACAACCTCCCTGGGCAGCCTGTTCCAGGGCTCCGTCACCCTCAGAGGAAAGAAGTTCTTCCTCATGTTCAGACGGAAC
>Ga0065711_1027036_pt1 | contig 55232 bp, 32 predicted proteins | sample Hoacrofraction12_FD_59098 | JGI IMG/M metagenome (GOLD analysis project Ga0065711, IMG submission 59098) | Hoatzin crop microbial communities from Cojedes, Venezuela - Epithelial fraction 12 v2 (version 2) | ecosystem: Host-associated > Birds > Digestive system > Esophagus > Crop | place... | reverse complement strand
ATATTCAAGACCCACCTGGACAAGGTCCTGTGCAGCCTGCTGTAGGTGACCCTGCTTCGGCAGGAGGGTTGGACTAGATGACCCACAGAGGTCCCTTCCAACCCCTACCATTCTGTGATTCTGTGTGATTTGTCCAGATGGTTGTCCAGTGGATTGGCTGTGGGGGAAGCAAAGCATCCTTTGACCATGACAGAGGCTTGCTCCAAACTCACCTTTGAAAGTTATGCTGAAAAAGCAAATCTATAAATCCTCAGCGCAGGACCAGTTGCTGGGTGAAAGCCTTAGAAGGAAGGTAGGCTGTACGCGTGAGCTCCTGGTACAGAAATATCTTTCAGTACCATTGGCTGTAAGAGTTTGGAAGGTAATAAAGAGTTTAGAAGTAGTATGTGACAGAGTGCTTTTATGGAGATTTGTCACAGCTGTGTTTGAGGAGGAACCAGTAACAGAAAAAGGGGAATAATATCTGCCATATGACACCACAGACATTAAAAAAAACAGAATAGGGCTCTATTACTAGAATGTTTTTTGTGGTCATATGAGGAAGATCAGTGCACGTGACTTGCAACTGACAGACTACATGATTCCCTCCCTGTGATTTCTTTGGTTATATTTTTAAAAGTTTCCAGTTTATTCTCAAATGGTTAAAAGTAAAAATCCTAATGCATCAAACAGTGCATGTTGACCAGGGTAGAGATCGGAGTTTTGTTTTTTAAACTCTTTTTTGGGGGAGTCAGCTGTGCTGATTTTCCCGATCTGATTGGCACAGTGTCTGCTGAGGTATCTTGCAGTGACTGGGGAGCCTCTCTAGACACCTGGAAATTGTTCACCTTAAGCCTTTTGTCTTCTCTATCTTATAAAGGTCAGTGTACACTGACCAGCTTGAAGTGGATAGACAAGAAAATACAAAATGTTAGAATACCTTTCTTCTTTTTTTCTTTAGTTCACAAATATTCCACAATGCTTATAGCCAGAGATCTAAATGCACCCACAGAAAATCTGTATTTAGTGCAACATCAGCTGGCAAAGGAGATGGACACTACAGAAACAGAGTCTAACTGCTTCAAAGCCATATTTTGGCAAAGAAAAGCTTCTTACTTTGGGCTGAAAGATGAAGGTTTAGCCAAGAAGAAACTGTAAATTTGTTTATTATGGTTCTGTGGGTGAGAACTAGGGACATCCTGTCAGTGTTTCAAACCATCCGCAAAATGTCACAGCAAGGCTCTGCTCATATTAATGGTGGACTAAAACTGGATTGCCACAAAAAGGAAGCGACAGGCTTAGTTTTATAGAGTAATTATTCTCAATTAGATAAAACATTCTGCGTAAACATAGCGTGCAGATTTGTGGAGGGGAAAAAGGTACAAGGGATCTTTCCTTTTCCACTTTAACACTAGTCAGTCCTAAAGGGGAATGAAATTCTGCAGAACCCTGTAATTTCTCTAAAAGCTCCCAGACTGAAAATGCATCTCATACGGATGTCTTCATGTTTTCTTTGTGTACTTGACACAGCAGGCAGACACAGAAATGACAGGGGAGATTTGTCCCTAACTCATTGCTTAATCATTAAAATAGATACACCAGTTACTGTATTTAATTCAAAGACTGAGGTCATTTATGTTATCATGGGTATGACAATATAATATGTCGGAATTTTCTGCAGACACAAAATGCTCCATCAGGCTGTGGCTGTTGCTGCTGTAGAGGTAAGACTTATTCACAGTCAAAAACTATTACCAGCTCTGTCACCAGGAACCTTTAGGCAGGGAAAGTCACAGGCTGATGTAGCTCAACCTTCTTATTGTCTGACTTTGTAAACAGTTTTTAATTATTATAATTAAAAGGCTGTCCAAAATGCGTTTCATAAAGACAATATTTATAGCATTACACATCCAGTGAAGGGTATTTGAAGTGAACGGGAAAAAAATATTCTCACTTTTTAATAATAGCAACCGAGGTTCAAATCACTTCACCTGGGGAGTTATCTCATAAAAATGCCATCAGAGAGACTTAATTTTAACCTCTTCGAACCCTCCCAGCTTCTACTCTACTGCTTTTCCTGAAAGTCCTGGTATTTGTAAGCAGCATTGTTCCTGCCTACTCCAGCAGCAAACACAGGCTTGCATTCTCTTCCAAATGCCTGCGTAGAAGCTACTCGCTGCAGGAAGAGGCCTTTGAAAAAATGAATATTTTTAATATTGCAAAACCATCTGTGAAAGAAAATAATTCCCTTCCTTTTGCCGTGTGATTATAGTTAGCAGTTTTATTACTAGCTTATAGCTCTCTGGAGGCTCTCGTGCTATGTTTTGAAGCATGTTGGGGGTGGATATAAAGCACTGTCTTAAGCAAACTGCTGCTTTGTTAGGAATCTGTACAACCATCAAACACGTCCTAAGGTCCCCAAACTGTTCTTTTTTATCTTTCATTCAATGCCTTTTGTTCAAAGAGGTAACGAGAAACTCTGCTCCCTGAAACAAGTCAGAGCATATGAGCCCAAAGCTGGAGTATTTCACAGAGTTCAGAGAAAGGCTCTTTGCTCCTCCCCTGCCTTCACAGGACTGTTTCTCGCACCCCAGTTTTGGCTGCATATGGTGCCTCTGGGTGGGTGCTGCACAGGCTGGCACAGCACCGGGCAGCAGCCCTGCTTCTGCCGCAGTTATATGGCACGCACAGCTCCTGGGGTGAGAGCAAATGGGCAAATGGGTCTGCTGAGGACTGCAACGAACAGGATTTCTCACCATTCAGTGCTAACTGGCCAGAGCTGGGGTTTAATTTTGTGCGGTGGGCATGTGGGAGTCAGGGCAGCACCCGTCCTATTGCTGCCGGCTCTCTGGCAGCCAGACTGCTGCAGCCGAATGATTTAGGTCCTTATTTTCTTTTTCAAGTTGGTTCCTACAGCTTTCAAACTGGAATGTGGGGATTTACCCAAGCACTTCTTATGTTTTTTAATGAGAGGAGCTCAGGCAAGCAGGCATCCAATTGTCCTGGATCCATGTATATTTAGAACTGCAGACCAAGCGGTGGTGGTTATAATGTGCCCGTCACGAGATAGTGTCCCTGCTCAGTCCTCGAGCAAGAACAGGGACAGTAGTAAATATTGTATTGGATAAACACAGGGAAAGTGTGCAGCTAGCTGCAGGCATGATTTTGGGAAAGTAATAGGTCAAAAGCGGAATGAAGTGTTCTGTCTCTCCTTGACGAAAGAAGGGGTGTGTAGTGGGAGGAGCAGAAAGTCGTGCTGTTTGCTGTTGTCACCACAGAGCATTTCTCAGTAGACACTCACTCTGGGAAAAGCGGCACTGGAGTCTGGCCACATCGTGAGCCACGAGGTTGGGACCATTCCCAGGCAGGACTTCCTTGTCCCACCGGTTACAAGTTTCTGGTGTGATGCAGATTCTGCTGCCCATTCCGGATGAGCTACGCAGTGATCTGGCATATTCAAGCTAAAATGTTTTTCAAGATGGCCTCAATTTTAAGTCACCTAATATCTTCCAGACCTTCTTGCTTTATATGAGCATAGTGAGGCCTCAAAGTCCAGCTGAGTGGTGTAATCAAGGCCTGGAACCAGTGTTCTCCTCATGTCAGCCATGTCTTCTAAAATATTCTGTCCAGTATTACATTGTTCCTTGGGAAGAAGAAGTCATCTTGCTATAGGTCTTTCTGCTTTCTTGATATTTAGACATCACTAAACTTTTATTTCTTCCATTTCAGTCTATTTAATTCAAGCATTTTTAACCTGAAGTGATGTGACTTCTGGATTAGGAAACGACAAATTCCTGCCAGATGAAAAATTTTTAAATCCTTCTTAAGAAAGAGTAAAAGTTATTAAAAGGACTTGGCAGAAGTTTCTGTATTAATGCACGTGAAATATGTATTAGCATGCATTGCGCTTACATTGGAAGTTTAATCATCTTCATTGAACCTATAGGTGAAACAGGTATGCATGTAGCATGTAATTTTACCTCTTATTAGTAGCATGTGATTTTACCTCTTGTTTTAGGGCATTTCAACTAGATGCAGCTGATGCAATACAAGTTGATATCACACAGAGATCTTCTGGTACCAACAAATAAATACAAATTTCTTTTGTACAAACATACAAATGCAGCAAGCACTATTTAAACAACCTGACACAGTGAAGATGGGGAAGGAAAGTAAATATAAGGAAAAAAACCTGTTATGAGGTAATCTTCACATGTTCTATAATTCCTTTTCAAAAAATATTTTTAAGACAAAGTTTTACGTTAAGATAGAAAAAAAGAAGTCCAATAAAAAAGGTCCAAAATTATGAGATATCAATGACTAACCACTCTGGTAACACAAGTCAAATGAAACTAATAAATCTGCCATGTAGTAATTTATTGCAAGTGTGTTTTATTGTAGATTGAGTGTGAACAAAGACAAACAGGGTAGAATATATTTGATGGGCAGAAAAAGAGATTTACTGTCCTCTTAACCAATGAATTTAAGAAATTGCATTAAGTTTAAATTGTTGGGTTTGTAGCTGAGAAAATGAAAGTGGGAGGAGATCAACAACCCTGGTGTCAGCTCCTAGTGATACACTGAATTTTCTAGGTCCGGAGGCCTATACAGTGGTCCAGGTGCTTATCCAAATCTCATTTTAAATGTCAAATTTTGCAAGTCTGCAAGACTAATTTGGAAATTTTGCAATTCTTTTCAAGATTCTCAGTGATTTCTGTTCCTAGTTAGCATGGAATAAGGACTATAATTAGAGACTCTCTACTGGTATAAGTATTTTGCCCCCTGGCCCTAATCAGCACAGGTCACATGTCCTCCTATACGTCTTCAGCAGTTTTCAGACTTAGCACTTGCTGAAAACATACTACAGAGTTTGAAACTAGAGTTGGATTCTGTTTTTTCTTTTAAAGAATTTGGGAAAGGCTTTCCAGCTCTGCTGATCTCGGTACGGACAGTGATGCTGCTGGAGGGAGCCGTTCTCCTCTGCCATGCAGGCCTCGGGGAGACATTTTGTACGAGCAGCGACAACTACAGAAGACAAGCAAAGACCACTGCTCTCCTGGAATTAATTGCTACCCAGAAAGAACAGAGCCATCTCATACAACTACATTTTCCTAAAATTTAGCAGCCTAGTCTGAAAGAGCTATGTGGGCTTCCTCTCTAACCAGCCAAGGAAGAGCAACCCCTCCACAGGGAGATCACATCTATCCCGCTGCTGTCACTATAGAATCGGTACCTGTTTTCCTCTACTGATGACAGCAGTACCCAGATGCCTGGCTCAGACTGGATCCCTAGTCTTTAGACTAGCAGTGTTAGAGGACAGGAGCCCATCTGGTCTTATACATCCAGCCACAGTTCCCACCTCCTCCTCCCATCTCACTTAAGGTGCAGCAGTAACCAAATTCCCATCGATGTCATCAAATTACATCAACCCTATGTGAACCATGCAAGGGTTTCCCCATGTGTTAACTGGGGGTTAAACATTTGGAGGTAGGGACACATTGGCACTCGTGGAGTGCCTACAAAGAGCCATAGTGGAGGGGATGACAAAAAAGCCCATCACACTAACATAGCCCTTCCAGGAATTCGTCCTCAGGAAATCGCTCTGTGCCCAAAATGGGCACTGCCTGCACATCACCACCCAGGTACTGCACAGATATATTTGAATTGCAGAAATCTAAAGAGTCCTGGCTTAGAAAGAAAAGCCAGTAATCTTAGAGCAACACAGCAAGTCACTGTGCATCAAAGAGCTAAATACTCCTGACAGTCATTAAAGTTCAGTGGTAAGGGATCAACTGCTCTTCCTGTACTGACATCAGCTGAAAAACTAGAAAGTTGTCTGAGGTCGTGAAGCTTCTTTTTCCCTTTCAGTGTCTTTTTGGTTTTGGAAGAACTAACTACATCCCCATTTTGACCATTTTTCACCATTTGCGATAGCTCCCAATGCAACTTCTTTGGAGAGCTGATGAAGTGAAACTTGTAGTGACATCAGACTCCTCGGTGCCAAAACATCTTTAATGAGACCTGAGCCTAATGTATCTCAGCCCTCGTACCCTGCTTTGGAATTAGTATTAATGTCACTATTTTACTCACAAAGCATTACCTTTCTAACAAATACTCAGCAATTTAAGGGTTAGGCAAGGGCTCCACAATGACACAGATCTTCAGGAGATGTATGATAACTGAGAAGGTAAGTTCTTTCTCAGTTCATTTCAAGTTTTTTTACCTTGTGTAGTTTTGTTACAGCTTTTACTTTGCATACTTGATCAACTTACTATCACACCTCCTTAAGTGTGACAGCTTGTAAACTTCCCTTTTCAGGCACAAAAGGAGCACATTTGGTTTTGCATCGCCAGTTTAAAATATTTCAACATCTTGTGCTTCTCTGGGATGAAGACGAAACTTTGTGCCCACCAGTTCAGAAGATGTTCAGTTTTTCAGGGTGGTACACAACATTAGAGCCAGATTTGAAAGACCATTTAGGTTTCAGTAACAGTAAGTAGAAGAATACTAGAGATTTGCAACAGTGTTCAGTTCCACAGTGCTTTTCACAACCCAAGGAAGCCGCTGTCTCTTGTTCAAGACAACAAAATAGATTTAAAATTTTGAGACTGCGAATCCAGGTGCAGAGATATTTGACTTTGAAGCTGTAATATCTTCACACATGGAGAATCCATTTATGTAATTTATGAAAGTTTTTCCTTAATAATAATATACTGCCAGTTGATAAAGTTAGGCTGGAAATTGGCAGCAGATTCTAGTCAACAGAGCGGTCGATCTTAGGAGGAATGATGGGTAGCAGCAAGTGAAAAGAATGAGTTCAGTCAGCTCATGGGAACGATTAGGTGATAGGCTTCGTTGGCAGAGCCAGTTCTCAGCAACAAGAAGGACCTCCCTAGCCCACGATATCTAGTTGTACTTTTTCCCTTCCTGCATGTTACAGCTTGCAATACAAAAAAAATAAATAACTACAACTGGAGAAATGCAAAAAGCGGCATACATAGTCAAGATACTCCTCTCCCAAATTTCTGCAGATCATTGCTGAACAACGTTTTGATCTAAGCGGGATGATTTGCAGCACGCAAAATACTATAAGACAATTGGGTATCATTGCTGATCGACATCCTAGTGTTGTACCATTTCTGATATTAAATGTCTCCAGAGTTCACCCTCTTTTCCTGCTGCAGGAAGACAGAAAGCTCCACGTGGGGAAGCAGCTCCCATAGCTGGGACCTGGGCAGCATGGGCCAGGGCTGTTTCTGTCACCCCATGAAGCCTTGCTAGCTGTGTCCCTCTGATCACCTCTCAGAGAGGAGAGTCTGAATGGTCTGTTCCTGACTAACGATGGAAAAGCAAAACAATGTAAAGCCTGCATAAACATTTTTTTTGCAATACCACTTTCTCCGTGCAGTAAGATGCTTGTATGGTACAAACCCTTTTCCAGAACGACCTGTACTTCAGCTTTTCTCATTAGAAAGACTTTGCCAAACCACTCCACGACAGACTGCAGTCCAAGAAATCATGGCTTCAAAGACATAAGTGAGAACAAGCTTGCAACAAAGAGAATTAAAAATCAACAGCTCCTGTGTTTACTGTGCCCCTAACTCAGCTGGCAGCTGGCTGCATCAGGGCTGATGGTCTGTCAGGAGGACGTCATTTTTTCAGTTCATCCCTACATTTACACATATCTAAATTGTTAGTGTTTCCTGCCCTCCTACAGTAATGTTCCACACAAAACACAAATCATATTTCTGAGGTATTGCTTCTCTAGGCAATTTAGTAAAAATATATCATGTGTGGGTTTTTAACTCTTTAAACCACAAATTAACTTTGTGAAACAATGCACTTTTAAAATACGTTGTATTTTTTATTACCTTACTATCAGCTGCAAATCTTCATAGTCAATGACTTTAGAAAGTAAATTACAACTAATTACTGAAAGCACTGCTAACTGATGCCAGAGAATGTGTATTGAGAATACTCAAATAATTTAGGGGTTTATTATATTTTAACACTTGAGTCAAAATTTTATACTCTTCCTTGGTAACCGTCCTTTCACAATCTCAGTTTCCCTTGAACCTCACAATCTCCCACTTGTTATGTGCAATGTGAATTTTTTTGACCCTGGTGTTTAGCAGAAATTTAGACATGCAAATATACACATTCACTTTTGTGACATTATATATCAAAAACATTTCAGACAAAGGGCTCCTACATACAGGCTTATCTCCCTGAGGAGGGGAGGTGAAAGAAGGACATTAGAGAAGTAGTCAGGTTCCTTGAAAGTATCACACAATATTGCAGTGATGAACACCGTAAAAGAACTTATGTAAAGAGGAAAGGAAATTGGCAGGAAAATTATTCCAGGTTTTCTTTAAAGGGAGACTCACAGACAGCAAATCTTCATAAATATAAACCAGAAAGGAGATCTTCTCAAACATTAACTTTTCCCTTTTCCTTTGATATTGCTTCTGATGCTGACTACTAGATGAAACACAAAAGAGAAAAGAATTAAATTTGGGACTCGACGAATTCCTGGCCAAGTTAACTTCCAGAACCTAGCTGAGCCTTGCGGTGCTCCTCCAGGCTCCTCTGAGCCCGCAGGAGTCACCCTGTGCTGACGATTTACAGCCTTTGGCACTTAGGTCAGCTACTGATGTCCATAGTTTCATTGTCCATCTCTCTACCTTGAAGACAAGAGACAACAAGATGTTTTTTCTTTAGCAACTTTATTGCATGGTAGCAGTCAAAAGCATGCTTATTCACCACTGTTTTCACTGGTATATGGAGAAGAATCACGGATGACGCATTTCAGGCACTGTGTACAAAGCGAGTCGCTTTTGCTACACAGTGGATATCAGGTGGGGGAGCTAGAGAGGATTCAGTAAAAGCAAGCACCTTCTGCCCTGATTTCTTTTTGCCTGAAGAAGCTTCTGTATCCTGCCTCCCACATCAGAGACTTATATTCTGCAAGAAGGATGTGGCTAGTTTTCTGAGTTAGTTTGATGATCCAGTTATAACCTAATGGTACAATGTGTACTGTTAAGCAGGTATCCTTTATTACGGTGCCGGGCACACGAGAGATCTCTCCTCCAAACGTGCGCGCCAAACACCCTTTCATTTCAGGTTAAATACAATCACAATATAAGTATTCATTATATTTCTGAGAAACGCTTGGCATAGTCATGGCTTTTCCAAGAACCCATTAGCATATGTTAATGTCTTTCACTCATGTCTGTTGGCGCCTCTGGGTGGTCGTCGGGGGTCTTCAGATGAAGGCTCATACTCCTCATACTCCTCATCACCATGTCTGCCGGTCAACCTTTGTTTCTGCGCAAACTCAGTTCTAAGATCACCTATACCGTGTCCTTCCAGGTTGTTTTGCTCTGGCCTTGTTGCCCTCTTGGTGCCGCTTTATCTCTGTAGCTTGGTACATTTGCTCTGCCAAGGCCGAGCTGTCTGGAGTAGAATTATCTAGGACTCTCTTATCCTACAGCTGTCCCAACTATCCACTGAGGACCAAGACTTCCTTTGGTTTTAATTATTCTGTCGAATGACAAAGTGATAATTTTTAGATACATACATCCACTACATTCCTAGGTAGAAAGAGAGGTTGGTACAACAGTTAGGGCATGAGATCACTATGTATGTAAGAATACAAACTATAATAATAAAACTGCTAACAACTAGAAAATATTATTAAAGCTACTTTGTTATAGTTTCATGTTTCTTATGATCCCTTCTATCAGAGTCTTATGGATTATTTCTCTAATTAACCAATTGCTACCTTCAGCGAGGGCTGTCAAAGAAACATAACTAATAAAATCCCTCTTTCAAAGCATGCGATCAAAGGCTGCCAAAGAGAAGATGCATAAAACCTGCTCAGTAGGGTCAGGCTAACAGGTAAAGTGTAGTATCATTTATAATAAAATTTTCATGAATTACAGTGTAACTACTAATGTTTTGACAAAGGGTAACAAAGTTGGTAATGATGCAGACATTTCGTCTTCTAAGCATGCAGAGGACACTCAGGAGAGCAGGATAAAGCGTTAAGAAGTTTCTGAATCCAAGCGAGACTATCCAAGGGAATAAAATCACAACCATCTATTAGCAATTGCATATGCTGTAGCTTTTACTACTCTTCGCCTGTTCAATACTATTTGTATTGAGCATGGTACACTTAATACAACACTCCTAGGAACAGGTGTCCTTTTTTTAAAAGAAGAGTTTGTACAGAGTTTGCCCTGCTGTCTCCATCACACATGAGATTCTGGCAGTTGTTTACAATCACAAAGATACAATTATTATTGAGAATATTGATATGCCACTATTGTTAATCATTATCATGAAAAAAACAAAACCCAAGGCTCATGTGCATGTATTTTCATATAATTATGTTAATTTCTCAATCACTTTTAATGTTTCCACAGTTGTTATCACTGTTAGCATATCAACAGCTATTCCAGATCTTTTATTATTCCCCTTTGAATCCAGCAGTGACCCAGTAAGGGTTTAAAGTAGAAATGATGCTTTTTTTAATTATTTATGCTGAAGAGATTTCAACACACTACAGCATGGGAAACCTGTCTAAAACAGAGAGAGGGAAGGGAGAAAACTCGAGAGGGTTGCACAGTGAGGATCTGGTCTGAGTTCAGAGAGCAACAATGGAGGTGGGAGAGGACAGGGCAGCAGAGGACCTTGACATGAAGCCTACTAGATACCATGGGCAGACTCCAGCGGCTCATAGGAGAACAATATCTTCGCTGGATTTATTACATTGGATTTCTCTTTGCTTGTCTGGGGTTGTTCCAGAAGGATCTTTATTCCCTTGCCAAACCATGCCTCTAAAAGCCTGAATTTAGTCCTCAGAGTGTGCCAGTGCTTTACCGATCAGCCACTTATTTTGTGATAGGAAGTAACATACCAGGTCAACTTGCTGCTGATAACAGGACTGACAGGTTCTTTCCCCAGCTTAGAGTTCATAAGACCATTCTCGCTATTAAGAGAACATACTTTAACCTTGATTACTTGAAACTGTTTTTAAATACAACCAAGCACGTTAGCAAAGAAGCAGTACAAGCAGCAAAGAGTTAATTCCCATTCACAGCAGAAATCCCCTCCGTCCGTTCGCCCTCATGGATCCTCCACCCTGACGCCTGGCACACCTGTGCAGGCAGAAAACGCAGAGCAGTTTTATGCAGTGCCAGCAGCAAAGTGTGGCTGAGCAACGCTCTCCTGTTTGGGACCTAGAAACAAAGCTGTGTCCCTTTCTCTGTAGACGAGGGCCACACTGAGATAAAGTGGGGTCAGAGGCAGTGTTTCAGGCTGGTTGTTCTCTAGTCACCCTGTGTGACTCTTGTGAGCTGTATGAGTGAGACATTTCCCTGCCTGCTTTTTGGTAGTGGTAGACATAAAGTACAAAGGTTTTGAGTCCGTCAGTATGTTTACTTTTAGCAAGCACCCTGTCACCTTGCTCTTGTGATGGTCCTGCCACACTACATAGTAAGATGGACAAGGCTGCTCTTACAAAGAGGGCTACAAACTCACAAAGAGCTCTGAGCGCAACCCAGAGGTGAAGTGTATTCATTAGGGGCAACTTCATCCATGCCCCTGAACAGATGGCCAAAGAGAAGATTGAGATTGTTTCCTGCTCTGCCCCGTCTCTTGACTACTTCTCTTTCTGTTGCCAGGTTTCTTCAAGCATAAGGACTCCTGTTAAACACAACCAAACCTGCATGGGCAAGACTTGTCCAGAAAGACCTGCAGAAAATGACCAGATTTCCAGAATAATATACATAATTCCAGAAGAAATGGAGCACACAGTAAGTAGTAATTGGTACCATATCCCCACACACCTAGTGATCTGGGGAGTTCAGTCAAATTACTGTGCTGCGTTGAGAAAAGCATGTGACCACACAGCTAATGACACAGAACATGCACAGGGAGAGGAACAGATCTAAGGTCACATTTTCAATGGCTGTCTTTTCGTGCCTTCCGAATGATTAATGACATTTAGGATGTCTTCATATGTCATTTTTGTCTTAAAACTCAGAGGCAGTTTTTTCTCTTGAAAAAGAGACTTGACTGCTGACCCAAGCAGAGAGTACCCTGAGTCAGCAATAAAAGACAAAGTCATAGATAAGTTAAACAGCTTTGTGATTGAACTTCACACACAGTCTTTGAAATATGGCAATAAGTTCATCTTGCAAAGCTCAGAAACCAGGAATATATGCTTAAGGGATGAGAATTTTCAGGCCTGTGTCTTTGCTATGCCATCCTTGTAAGTTATGCAAACACCTCAGCCTGACACCTCTTGTTGAACTCCTTAGTCCCCAGATCTCTGTTCTATCCAGTGAAGGCATATATTGATCAGGAGATGAATCATATTTAGCATATGAAAGATGAATTTGAAAAGACTGTGGTCGTTGAGGCCATATTTGTGAGTATCCCAGTAATATGGTTGCAGTATGTCACTGCAAGTGCAAAGACAAAAATCCAACATGGTAAAACAATGTCACAAAGCATGGCAGATTTTTGTTCTAACCCACTGTAAATACAATTGTCCTAAAACTAGGTTTTAGGATAATAACACAGATTACCTCAAGGGAAGATATTTACACCTATACTAACATCTCTGGAAATGCCCAATCCATTCTAGTGCCAGAACTTTTTGTATATGCTAATAATCTAACCAAAGTTGAAGAAAAGTTAGTAACAGACCTTTTTCAACTCAATTGCTGTCTGAAAAATCAGTACCTCACTAAAATGCACGTGACTCCCTTTCATCTCTGAGTCACGATATAATAATTTAATATTATTTGGTATGGAATGTGACTCATTGCTGTTGAAATAATTGGGACTGATGTCGGATTATAAATGTGAGTGGCAAAATGTAAGGTTAGTTCCTGGAATACTATAGCAAAGAAGCTCACGTTCTGAAGGGGAAGCGAGACATCACTGCAAATTCTGAAAATCACCTTCTGTTGGTTCATACAAAAAAAGGTAGATGTCATACTAAGTGAAATCAATTGTCATGTTTGCCCACATTCAGAGACGGTCTCATCATCCTTTGGGGGTCACCTAGCCAGGGATCAGGACGGTGGTCACAAGTAAGATGGGATAGAAGACACTGGAAACAATCATTGCAAGTGGATGTGTTGCAGCTGTTAGTGGCAAAAGTAGAGAAATAGCTTTCTCATCACAAAAGAATCTCTTAGAAAAGTATCGAATGTGACGCTGTTGGAGATGTAGCAGTCCCATGTCATTCAGTATAATTAATGAGGGATGGAAATTGGTATTGATGTTAGATAGCACCCATGTGCAGGTGCAGAATTGGGCTGGCCAAGACGGAGATGTTTGAATTGTTTTTGAGCAAGAGCTGGCACAAAAAAATGCACAGAAATGGGACTGTTATAATGACACAGACATATGCAAATGTGGGAAATTGGACCAGGGAACATCCACTGCTCTGTGCTCTCTGGAGAGTGATGCGTAATATCAAAGGTGTGGCCAGGAATACAGATGAGACTTGCTTAAGCCTCAGAGAAAAAAGCACTCAGGACAAAGAGAATGAGACAAACTTCAAAGAGCAGGTAAAATGACTTCTAATACCCACTAAAATTCACAAGTTTAATTAATCTATTATTACAGATGGAAGCAGAGAGCCTTTTACCTATTTCACACTCTGGTTTGGCTTCAAGGTGGACTCTGCATGCCTTTCAGCCAGGACTTTCCCAGAGGAGGCTAATTCCTACAGTGATTTACACAATTCCCCAGAGTGAGATCCAGCCCTGCAGAAAAGGCCATCTCTCTTCATTTCCTATCTCATCATTTGGGGTGAAGACTGAGCTCACCCTTGGGACTTCCATGGGATTTGACAGATCACGAGTTGAATCCGAGTTGGTATCTGCTACAGTACTGCTTGTCTTCTCGGACAGAGGCTCTCTTCGTGTTGTGAAAGGATGCTCATGGCACGCGTCTCTCCTTGCGGCAGGCCGTGGCAGGACTAACATGTAGCAGGCTATAAACAAGCCAAGAAAATCTGTCTTCCTGGCAGACATACTTGTGGATATGGTTTTATGTATTCAGAGTTTTTCATATGTGATAGAATCAGAAATAAACACAATATGATTAGACATTAATAAGCAAATTAAAGAGATGAGCAAGGCTTATGGTTAGACCTGATAGCAAAAGGAATGCAGTGGTAGATGAGAAGGTGAGTGAGAAAGCTGAGTGTTAAGCATGTTTTGCTGAAAGTGGGGAGCAGCTTGGAGCCTCTCTCCTTTCCTGCCGCAGAAAGGCTGCAGCTCCTCGTTAGGATTTCAGCACTATTCATTGGTGCTGGCTGTTGGGCTATGGGATGGGAGCATCTCTCAGTCATGCTGTCTTTTTGCACAGCTGTTGTTTTTTCCATCTCTTCCATATAATGTACTTACAAGTCAAATTTCAGCTTTAAACCCTAGGGAGTTGGGGTTTTTTATTTGGTTTTGCAATGTAAGTTCTTAAAAATCGGCAGAATTCATGGATAGAAAAAAACTATTTAGACATGCCAGAAAGCAGAAAAGATTTTAGCCAATAGTTTAAAAAAAATCCAACAATGAAACATGACAGATTTCATCCCATGATCTGATCACTCCAGAAACTTGCAAAACAAATAAAAATAGTGGCTTAGAATGAATAGACTTAAAGTAGTCTTAGTCAGTGTTGCTTTCACTATAATGTTCTGAAACCACTGGCTCCTAAGAAAAGAGACATACAATGAAATAAAATGTCACAGTCTAACATGTCAATAAAAGCTTCCCAGAAAAATGAATAATTTCAAAAGTCTTTAAAACAAGTTGAATTCACCTCTTGTATATGATTCAAATATGCTGTTCCCCAGCGTATCCCCACACACACATAAACTGATCATATCTGCCTGTGCAGGACCAAGTAATGTTTGTTTTATATCTTGTTTAGATTTTTTTTTCTTCTTTTTTTATTTTATTTCTTGTGCAGAAATACTCTGTAGATGCCCCAGCAATGGTTTTCTTCATGAAGATTAGGTCTAGATGAGTGGAAGCAGTTGAATTACTATACTTTAAGAAGATACCATCTCCCAGCTGAGTACCCCTCAGGCAAATGCCCTGATTTGTGTCCTAACACACACATGCACATGCACTCATACAACAAGAAGCCATCCTGGAGGGTGCTCTTTTCATCAATAAAGTGGGCAGCAATTCGGACAGTTCTCTTCTTCTTTGTACTTTTTCTAGAAAATCAATCTGGGTTTCATTCAGATGTAGGGGACTTGTTTTTGTCAAATGCTATTACCTGTAAAACAGAATACTCATATACACTCAGACAAAAGCTAATAACTAGAAAAAACAATGTGCTATATTAAGTAAGGGATTTCTAATTTGTAACATGTCATTCATTTTATCCTAACTCATGAATTTCCTGTCCTGAAAATGCATAACACAGTCATTATTCTTCAGAAGGAAAAGAGAACTCCTGTACGTGCAGTAACTGACAGAACTGCTCAGTATTTCATTAAAGTAAGGGTCTGAAAGCTTTGAAAATGTGATTGTAAATCAGTAAGTGTCTGTGGAATACTATTCTCGACACACACATCTCAAGTAAGGAGGCGACAGAAACTTTGCTCCCTGTCTCTGCATTTAATAATGCTCCCGTAGTTCAATGATGCCAAGAAATCATAGCTCCCACTGAAGTGCTTGGTGCCTTGAATACAGCAGGGACTTTCTTATCATTCCTTTCCTATGTTATGTAATGGGCATTTCTGAGAACTGAGGGTATGCTTAGAAAACAAACAGCAACAAATCATCAGTATAGCCTCCCTCTCTCATTTTTAGTGAAACCAAGCAATTAGAAGAAGAAACAGCAAGAACAGCAAAAACTTATCAACAGTGTGGAATAATATACTTGCATTTTAAAATGACACCCTTTTACAACTTCGTAGCACAGGACTTGCATCAGTTTAGACTACTTGATATCCTTCAAGGATGAAAAGGTGTCCAGAAGATTTAAATGATATGTGTCCGAGTCTTACCAGCCATGGCTTTGCACCAGTATGTGGTCTGAGAGTAATTTGTATTTGAATCAGCTTGCTCTGTGTTTCTGGCCCAAGAAAGTGATTCAGGTATCCAATACTTCATTCACATTTGATGGCTGTGAATAGCTGTTATCGTGCTCTAAATTACCAACATTAATTACAATTAGTTTCTACTTTGGTTAAGGATTACTTTGCATTTGGAAAAATGGCAAGGTTACTATCTTTTTTTTCAGAAATTTATTTCCTTGTCTGTAATACCATATGTTTTGAATTTGCAATTTGCAGTACAATGCTTTCTTATCCTTTGAGACATTATAATGATTATTTAATACCACAAACAGAGAAGTACAAGCACAAAATTGTTGTGTTGAATAGCAAAATGACTCTTGGAAAGATGAATCAATTGAGCAGATGAGCATTATGTTAAACAAATCCACAAAGTAGGATTGCTCTCAAAGAATATTACAAATAATCCCTGAAAATGAGTCAGCAACATAACCTGTTAGGTGAGGGGGAAATAACCACATTTTCTTATTCTGGAGCTATGAGTTAGTTGCAAATCACTGATTTAATTTAAATACACATGGATGATAAATCCTATATCAGAGAAAAGATGCAAGTTGTATTTGAACAAGCACTGAATCACTAATGCCCAAATTTGTGTTACAGCCAAAAACAGAGAAACGTGGGAAATGTAAAGAAAGGGACTCTGTATCTTCCTTTTTCAAACTCCTCCTCAAACCTCACTGCTGCCAAATAATAGTGGCTAGGGATGAGGGAATACTGCCAATAACTGGATTATCAATAAGTACATCCTCCTAATATCTTAGCATCATGTCCATTGACAGGTTCAACATGTTCAGCATCATGTTCCATTTCACTCTGAAATACTTTGCCCATGGCATACCGCGCAAAGGCCACAGAGCTTGTACCATCTCTGTATACTTTCACAGGAGGCATCATTTTCCTCTCCAGCAGACAACAGAGAGTCTGCAATGAATCACCTACAACTCCACTGAAAGAAAAATGAATATGGCAGTGACACACAATAGATGACAAAAACAGTGTTTGGTGTTTATAAATAATATATTGCAGAGATAAATCAATTATAGTTCAAGGGAAAAGTTTTAGCACCATTATCCATTATTTCCTCTCTGATTTTGAAACAACCCCCTGGATTTGAAAGGCAATCTTCTATTTGGTTATCCAGGAGTCGACACTTTATTGTGTTCATAAAGACTTTATTCTCTCTGATTCCCTACTCTCATGTGACCACAGTTAGCATTTCTGCACTTCCAGAGGAATCCTCCTGGGGATTAGCTAATGAAAAGTGTTGTAATTCAAGAAATGCATCCTCTTTGGCTGCTGTTATTTACTTTTCTTTGGCAGTCAAACAATTATTGGTATTTGAGGGCCTCACCTACTGATTGAAATCTCTTTCTTCAGTCTCTCATATGGATGCAGATTAATAATGCATGCAATCCACTCCCACTCAAAAATTGTAATTTTTGTTGAAAAAGCATTCTTTCTATTTATATTTTTTTCAGGTGAAGAATAGATCATTCTTTATCATGACCTCACGTTTCTCCTGATTTGCATAATCACTGGGAATGAGATTGCTCAGGACATAGTGCAAATCTGATTGTCTCTTGTATTTATGCTAAAAAAAATCATATAGCCAGACACTCTTTTGTTCACAGAAAGATATCTGGAAAAAAAAATGCAAAATTCAAAATCTCCTAAAATAGTACAGAGATGTGCTATTTCTTAAAACCATTTAAAAAACAAAACAAAACAAAACAAAACAAACAAAACAAAACAAACAGAAAAACCAGTGAAAATCCTAACCGTCCTGTAGTGTTGCTGCTGCAGTCAGACCTCTTGCAGCTGAGCCCGCCATGAGCCGTGTGCAGTCAGCGCTGCATGCCGCTCCGTAAGGACGTTTCTGTCTTGCACTAACTCAGGGCTTGCTGCTCTTGACAGAGAGCCAGTCCCACCCCAAAGCCATCCAACCACTGCACAAAGCCAATGGTACTGGGGTGGTATCTAGACCGATAAAGACCTGCAAGGCCACAGACATAGACATTTGGGTTTCTGGCCTTTGCTGACAAATACCTGTTGAGGTACAGGTGGCTGAAGTACTGGACGGAACAGATCTGGATAGAGTAGCTGACCATCTTCGAGAGGAGAATCTGATGAATCCTGCCAAAGTGTTCATATAAGCACTTTGGTACCGTTTTCACATGACCATTTCCCCTGCAATCTACATTTGGACTGAGCTTGTAGAACCTACCTGTAGCTACAGGTAACGATGTCAGAACAAGGGGAATACAAGGAGGTCCTTCCTCATTGAGAACTCCTCTGGAAAAAAAAGAGGGCTTCTCAGATCTTGGGGAAGCTCTCAAAACCAGTTAAATTAATGCTGCAAGATACAATGCTTAAAGGACATTTGTCGTTCTGAGCATTGAAATAGCACATCGACTCTCTTTACAGTCTATTTAATGTTCTGAGTATGTCACATCTGGGTTCCATTTGCATTTGAAAGACACCTGGTATGGTCAGAAAAATATTGAGAGGAATTAATTAATCTCATCCTGCATTAGGAAAGCTCTTTCATGACCTCATACATTAAGTTCCGTAACAGTGATAGCTTCCAATTAATTGCTCTCCATGATATTTTCTTGTTCATATATATTTGCACAGAGGAATTTCCTATACTGCCTTTTACAATTACTCTGATCTGCCTAGCAAAGTTGGTCTATGATATCTAATATGACAATATATAAAAATTAGTCAGTCAAGACAATGTTAATGGCTTTTTGAAGCTGATAATATTTGCTATATCTCTTTGCTTTGGGACAGTGACTTCTGACATCTTCAGTCATTAAAAATTGTAGTGGAAAGTGTTCCCATTTCTGGTGTGGTCTCTTCCCAGGGTAAGGCAGCTCCAATGCCATTTCAATCACACCCATCCCCAGAGGTACCACCACAGAAAAACATAGGTTTCATTTTCAGACACAGGTAGTCATGACAGGTCCAACAGCTGACATTCAGGACTGTTTCTGTGCTTCCTAGGGCCTGCTTTGTCAGGTAAATAATTAGATACAAGATCCACACCTCCCTGTTGTATACGCCTTCCATTTTTACACAGACGAAATCAGCAGAACTGGCTATTGACATCTGGCTGATACTTTCATCTTAGCTCTTCTCCCCAACTGCAGAATGGTAATGAAGACAAAACAATTTTGCAGGTAATGCAAGAATTAAAGCTTTCAGGACACCACCTTAGTCTAGTTCATAGAAAGCTGAGATATTCTCAAATGGAGGAATCTGTGTTTGTTAAGGTATTCGTATGAAGTTGAGGCTAAGTCAGTTGCTAATCTCATCCTCTGAGGTTCTCATCTAGTTCGGTTCACCAAGCTCACGGAGAGTTTTGCCTGTTCCAACCTACAGTCTTATTGGCTTAAATATAAGATAAACACATTCAAGTGTTACAAAGTGAAACTGAAGTTACACAATTGATATCTCAATTGAGAAATTTTAGAAAATAATTTTAATTTTGTAGAACTGAAAGGGCTACTTCTGCTTCTTTATAAAGCTTAGCTCTTGAAAAACGTTATTTAGAAGAACTACATTTTGAGAAATAGTAACATTACTCTTTAGTATATTCAAAAACGAATGATTAGACACTTCTTACAATGATTTTGTTAACTTTATTTTCAATCGTTTCACAAAGTATCTGAAAAGCATAACCTTTTTTCAAAATAGTTTGTTCCACAGCACAAGCACAAAGATAGAATGATGTTACTATTTGTTTCATTTCCCATTAAATTTGCATTCCGAACCCTCAGGATATTGTTCTTGATAGCCATCTATGTTGCAGTAATTCTTAAGAGCAATAAGGACTGAAACTGCACAGTCTTAGATGTGTTCACACGTACAGCTTCATGCAAAATGCTCCTAATGTAAGTAGGCATAATGTGAAATAAAAGGGTGACTGTAGTTACACTCAATTGATCGGTGGACAACAGAATATACAGAGGGAAAAGGATTTGCCCCCAAGTGATGTTGCAGAGCTAAGAACTGATCTCAGATTATTTGAATGCAACTAAAATGCAGTGTGAAATTTTACTCCTAAAAGAAACAAGTTCGTGTTCCAGCTTTTGTTTCATGCTCTGTAACGAGCATGAAAAACAAAGACATCTTTAGGGCTTTTAAATATGAAAGATTACAATGTGGGAGCAAAGTGTTGCTGCCTTTTGCAAATGCACAGTACTGGATTTGATAAACAAAATATTTCAGAGAATTGAAAATTAATGTTGGACAATTCTGGCACAGCAACAGAATCAAGCATCTAGTATATTGACATAATTTTTACTTCTTCTAACTGAGTCAGCTGGAATCTGATTTATTTCAGCCAGCCCTTGTTCCCTTGTAGGAATTGTTGACATAGTATATTATAACAAGCAGTCAATATCTGATTAAATGAATGAAGCTCTTTCATTACCTTCAAGCCCAGATTGAATTGCTGAAGCCGTAACGGGAAGACAATATTTTACATTGCTGTGGAGAAACCCCCACCCTGCTTCTGAGCCCTGATACTTATTGTTCAGCTTGTTCAGCTGGACAGGAAGATTTATGGCCCCCCTTTCCCAGCAGCAGTTAGAGAAGGCAGAGGACTAACCGACCATGGGGCGGCTGTGGCATTGCTTTTCCTCAGAACTGATTGTGCAGCTTAAATCTTTACTGCTAGGGAGCAAGAAGGAAGGAAGGAGGGTCTCCAGAAATGCGCATTCTGAACCTGTAGAAGCGGAGTTAGTGCTTGTCTGTATTAGCCTTGCTACATCACCAAAAATGCAAGCCTTTACAACGGGCCTATTGTGTATCACTTTGTTCTCAGATTGCTGAGGAGATCTGCGCTATATCTTTACCAGCTTCTGGCCTGTTTTTATTACGAGGCAGAAGAAGAAACAAGATAGGCTCCAAAACTGCCTTACCAACAGGATTAATTGCTGGTGGCCCTGCGTCTGGCTGGCGCAAGCAGCTGTAACTCCAGTGCCCTAGGCGGAGAGGCTGCAAGTCTCTTCTCTCTCTGATTGCAACACAGAGTAGGGTTGCAAAGATCCCTGCTTTTCTCATTTTTGCTCTTTCCATATCTGTAGCTTCATTACTGAGAAGAAATAATTTACCAGAGCTAATATAGTAATTTTGCAGCACCAGCACCGGTACACCTAAAGGGATCGAAGTGTCATTAATTCCTCTGAAACAGCACACGCAGAGCTAATGGAGGCTAACAACCATGGTGGCTACTGATTGCTTGCTCCTTGACCAGAGAGAAATCTGGTTCTGGCTTTAATTTTGTTAATGGGAGATTAAGAAACTCTTTTCCCACCAGCCTAACAAACCTTGTTTGAGTGTTTGTGCATCATAGCACCGGCTCTTGTACGTCCTTGAAACTATGCACAGAGGTATTTTGCAAATATTACAAAACCAGACTTAATTTAGCTTAGTGCTCTGCAGTGCTGTTCAATGCTAAGTCAAGCTCTTACATGTGAGATGTGCCTTTTTAATCTGTTTTTGCACAGTCAGTCACAGCAGAGGTGTGGTGTTTCAGAGCAGAAGCCATTGTCATGTCCCCTTCAGCATTGCTAGAGCTCTGCCTGGGCTGCAGCAAGGCAATGCGGCAGCTCTGCACCCTTAGCCAGCCCCGTCCATCTCCAGGCAGAGAGGTCAGGGTGTGGAGCTAGCCTTAGTCCCGATCCCACAGGCTCAGTTGGGATTGCGAGGGAGGAACCTGCTCCCGGACAGATTTTACAAGAGCCTGTTTCTGGAAACCTCCAACTTTCTCTTTGCTTTTGGGCTAAGTGCAGTTGGCCAAGGGTTCCTCATACTCCCGGTCCCAAATGCAGCAGGTCCTCAGAAGGAGAGGGCTGCCTGCCATGGAGGAGGCAGGGGCTGAGCATCTTTGCAGCCGTGTGGCCTTCTCTTTCATCCTCCAGGAGAAAGTAGAAACCACCACAGACACCTGTGCAGACTTCCCAGTGCAACCAAAGCCCTTAAACCCCTCACACACTCTGCAAATCCCACACCAGGGCTTGGCAGCTTTCAGCTAGTGGTACAGCCAGGATCACCTCTCCAGTGCCCTTGACTCTCATGTCTCCAGGCAGTGCTGTCATCAGTGCTGTAACATATAGCCCTCCCGAGCAGTGAGGGAAATTGGTACTAACTAACATGGCCCGTTTTGCTGGCTATAGCTGGAAGTCAATGTGTCTAGGGAAAAGCACAGCATTTAATCACTCACTTTAGGTGCAAATTTAGAGAGTGAAACTCTTGCCAAGTTGAATCAATTATTTCATTGGCTGAAATAAGTGATTATGAAGCTTTCTTGGCATACAATTACCTCTTTGTGTTTCCCTTTTCCAAGCATTGAGAACCTTTTAGAAGAAACACCAACCAAGAGAAAATGATTCAAGAGAAAATGATTCAAGGATCACAGGGCAATTTTTATACTTTAATGCTCTCTGCACTATAAGAAACATGGCAGGTTCCACATTTAAAATTTGGGGAATCAAAATGAATGCTTTTAAGAATTGCCTTTTGTGCTAAGTGAAATTAAGAGCAATAACTGACTGTAACAAGGGTGAAATATCTTCCCAATGTCAGAGATGGATTGTGGGTTAAAAGTTGACCCTTAGCTGCTTTTTCTGATGGTCTTTGTTCTGCAATAATCAGATTTAGAAAAACTTACGTAAGGCAGTTGAAAGTAATTCCACTATATGCAAGGCATGTCAGGGAGCAGAAGTGACATAATTTAAGAACAGCCAAAGAAAAGAGTAATACTTTTAAAAATTCAAATGGATGCTTCCCATCATCCTTCAGCAGCAGAGGACATACATAAAAGGTTTTAGACTTGCAATTCTTCCTACTTTTTTTCAGTTTTGGGAGAAACTGTGGGTACATTAAATTCCATAATCTCCATTAACCTTCACAACGTGATAGATTCAGGCTGTGATGAGCCTAGACAGAGGGTGGAAAGCAGAGGAGGAAACTCACAGACAAGGATCCTTTGCCTTCAGACAAATTTTGTCTTGTTCTTGTAAAAAGATGTGAACAAAGCTGGGAACTGCACTGGGCTCTGCCATGGGACAGGCCTGTCCACAAAGCTGTTTGCTCTCTCCATATCGAGCCTCCTGCCCTGTAATACTGCAGAGACACGGTGTGGCTAAAGGAAGACCAGACTCTGGGGATGGAGGGCACAGTGGGCAACATCTAACATCTCTGTCTGAGGCATCTAATGCCACCTGTGGTATAGGTCATTGCCCTGTATGACCTAGTTTGGGAGCCTGTTTCATACCCTAAATTCAGACTCCTTTCTACGCTGATTCTATCTGCGCTCCATCAAGAGACAGTCATGTCTAATTAAATACAAAAGGGCAAGTAAGGATCAGTGTCCATCAACTGGAAGACCAGAGTAGTCCTGCTGGTTTCACCAGCACTCACATTGCTTGCTACCAGCTCACAGAGGCAGAAGCTGGAGCAGTGGTTTCTGGTAGTGGAAAGCAGGACTACTTCAGCTGGGAAAAAAAGCTGCTCTGGACAGCTCAAAAATATACAAGACTACACCAAAGATTACAGAAAGTCTTTGCTTTAAGTGTCTTAAGTATACAGTAGTTAATGCATGCGGCTAACGAAAGTCCCTATGGGAAAACTAAGTGATGTCAAGTATTCTGTACAAAGCAACCACTTTAATGCAGTTTAATCCATACAATAAAATGAATATTGCTAGAAGTTTGGGTTTACATAAAACCTATTAACATTTCATGTTATAGTATTTTCATCATTAGTTTTATAATATTTACAAAATTATATGTAGCATATTTTCTGAAAGCACTAACAAGTTCTTTGTATAGTAAAGATCTGTAATGTACTAAATAATTTGACGCATTTTACATTCGGAAAACAGCAGAAAACAGTTGGAAAAAAGAGTAGTCAATTGTGTCCTAACAACAGTGCTGACGTGGTGGGTACTTGCTCCTGGGAATAGTGCTGTTGAGGTTAAGAGGATCAGTCATCTGAACACAGTTACTGGTGAACGTATTAGCGGACAGGACTTGGGTCTGTAATACTGTCTTTGACAGAGACACATCAGTCCCTAGATGTCTCAGGGAAGAAACTAGAGCAAACCTCTTCATTTGGTCTGACGTTGGTCAAGACCATCCAGCCCCCATACTTTCACCTCAAGTGTAGTCTTTTAATAGGACACCAGCATTGACCCTTGGGCCACCTAATACAAGACATGTGGCTATTAGTTGAAAAAAGGAAGTGTGTGCAGCATAGTGATCTTTGGTAACTCTTTCTGTGCTTTGTCTGTTAAATACCTATGACCATATACCTTCACAAAGAATATACATCAGCCTGTGCTTCTTTCTTAGGAATGGAAGAAATAGTATCAAAACTTTCATTTTCAAAGGCATGAGGAGGAAAGACAGAAAAAGCTGCTCTTCTTTACCTGAATCTTTCTGGAAATATAAAGACACATGCTGCAGAGCAGTTTTGTTCAAACTTCTTTTCTTTCAGTTTCAAACAGAGCAGAGAGGAAGAAACTGTGCTCCACAATGGATTAATTGATCTCCAGGACAGCAGAGCTAATTTTTCTCAGGCAGCCTGACTTAATCTGAAGGTGATCTCCTGGCTTTGCTTCAGCAGAGTTGTAGCTAAGCTGGAGAGAGCAGCCGAAGCCACAAACCTTTTGCATTCCCACAGCTCAACATTGGAGACGCTGCCAGTTCCCATGGCAGGGAGGGAGAGCAATCCCAGTCCCTGCTTTCTGCTCGCTGGCAGAGACTCTCTGAGGCCAAGGGAGCTTCACTTGACATCCTCCTTATTTGGACATGCACTCCCATCAAATATTAAGAGATGCACAGGACATTTAAGGTCTTGGTCAACCAGCCCGTCCAGCTGAGCCCCGTGTGGCACTGCTGTTGGTACTTTAGGGCAGAGTGACCATGTCTCTGCGGGACGGCCCGGCCAGACTCACAGAAATCATTACCCAGAGACTTAAACACCAAGTACTTTATCTCTGTGTGCTTCTCTTACATGATAGCACGTAACATGGATGGAGGATGATAATGCATTAACAACCTGTGAGCTCTCAGCTTGCAAATCAACCACCAGTTGTCAGCTGTCTGATCGATTATCCAGTACACCAATAATTTGCAGCGGCTCAAACATAACAGGATGGTGGAGTATACTGGGTTAGGGGGTTGCTTGTCATTGGGTTTGCCTTCTGCTGCACAGAGGGGGAAAAATCTGCTATGCATGCTCTTGCTTGGTCGAGAACTGGTTTCTCATAGCTCAGAGAATTCAAAATGAGCAGTGGCTCCATTTAATGAGTCAGTCTGGCCTTCTTACTATTGAATAGCAATAGCCTGTGCTAGGAATATATTAGAGAAGAAAAACTAAATAGGAAAAGAAATCTATTTTGTGAGCAGTTGCAGCTGTCAAACTGCTCTCAGACTCTTTCTTATTTTTAGTTTTATCTTTATACAAAAGATGTTTGTTTCAATCTCTCCCGCTCCAGGCTGAGCTGCCTTCTTTCAGGGATTTAGGTATTCAAAGCAGAGAGGAGCAAAATGTAATCCCTAGGCAGCCAACAGCTCCATCAAACCTGGAGGTTCCAGGGAGGACAGAGGTCAGCACAAATGCTACAGAAAGAGATGTTTCAGAAGGGATCCATGCTGGGCACAGAGACCTCTAACATATCCAGGAACAAAGTGATAATGGGAGGTGTAGGGAGACAAGTCTGTCAGCCAGAGCAGGAGAGGCACAGCTGAAGCCACCCAGACACTGTATCATCTCATCTCTAGCTAAAATGATAACTGTCTTTCTTTTACCCCTGTTCTCCTCCCGGCAGCCTGTGTCTAAGCCTGCTTGAGGCAGAAGCTGGACAGTTCTGCGTAAACAAGGTTTGGTTCAAGATCGGCTAGTTTGTTTAATTCTAGAGAGAAATATTTCAGATGGGAAATGCTGAACAGATCTTTAGATACCTCCAAGAGTAGGGCTGAGTATTCTGCCTAAATGCTCTGTATTTAATAGGGCCTATACACCAGGATGAGTCCTTACAATTCTCCTGACATTCATCCTCAGCCATCAGAACCGCAGCTCTGCTACACCACAGACAGAAAAATCTCCTTTGTTAACCAAAAGCTTTCTCCCATCCAACTTTTCTACCAGCTGTATACTTGTTCCCATGGGAGCTGATAGATCCAGCACACCTGACCCACCTGGGAGCAAGGGGGGAATTTTATGCAGCGCTTCTCAGGTTGTCCCGAGCATGTGTTTCAGGTGTTTCTACAGGGAGTGCAACTAGTCCTTGGAGGACTTGCTACAGTGCTGCTGTAGAGGTAGTGAATGCACAAAGCAAGGCAGCGTGACAAACCACAGTGTGGTAACTGCAGTGTAGTTTGTACTGGGTCTGGCTGGGATGGATTTAACCTTCTTCGTAGCAGCCCCTATGATGCTGTGTATCAGATCGGTGACCAGAACAGTGCTGACATCACATCAGTATCCTAGCTATTGCTAAGCAGTGCTTGCACAGTGTATCAGATCGGTGACCAGAACAGTGCTGACATCACACCAGTATCCTAGCTATTGCTAAGCAGTGCTTGCACAGTGTCAAGTCTTTCTGTTTCTCACTCTGCCCCGGCTGCGTGTAGGCTGGGGGTGAGCAGGCGGCTAGGAGGGGATGCAGCCAGTGGACCCCAGCTGGCCAAAGGGATATTCCATGCCTCGTAAGGGATATTGCATACCCTTATAACATCAAGGTCAGCAGTAAAACTGGGGGTTTGGTCTTTCCAGTGCCGTCATTGCTGAGAGAATAGCTGGGAGGTCTATCAATGGGAGATGGTGAGTGATCGATTGCCTTTGCATCACTTGGCTGGGCTTTTTTCTCTTCCTTTCACTTATTAAATTGTCTTCATCTTGACCTATGAGTTTTTCTTGCTTTGTTTTTTCTGACTCTTGCCCCCATCCCACTAAAGGGGAAGTGACCAATCTGCTTGTGAGTGCTTAGCTGCTGGCTGGGGTCAACCCACCACATGTTACCAAAGTCATTGCTTTCCTGGAGCTGTGAGATTACTCTGGTGGGGTTTTCTGGAAGTTTTCATGGGTTTTCTTGTAACACTTTCAGCAGTGAGTCAGCTATTTATGCTGCAAAATAGATGAGAATAGTAGTTAAGCAGGCTTAACCAGTTGTATGTATTGGTACACACAGAAGCTTGGCTAAAGTGTTGACATTCATGAGGGGTACTCTTCCTGTTATGTTCAATCTTTAAATATCTTTAGATTGTTGTAGAAAATTAAAGATGACACGTATACTAAAAAAAGGCAGTACAGATCTCTTGCAACTTTAAGAAAACATAGTCATGAAATGGACTTCCCAGTCTGGTAAACTGAGATTAGTGAGATTTCCAGTAGGACTGGAACAAAGATTACTTTATCCTGTTTCTTGCCCTACAAGAAAAAAATACTAAATAAAAATTCAAGCTTCATGAATTGTTTCCATTGGCTGAAAAAGTGTTATGAAATGTTTAATGATGTTGTACATATTCTGCTTAAAACACACTTTTGCAATTAAATACTTCACATACATCAAAAGAAAAAAAACCAAGATTGCTCTTCGCAACCTTTTTCTAAGAGGCTTGAGACTCCTGAACATTCCTACACATGATGAGTTCTTGTGTTTATATTTATTTCTCGATATAGAAATGCGTTTCTGTGCCTGGTGTTGGCATCTATAAACAGGCTGGCGTGGCCTGGCAGGCACTGGAAGTCCTGCAGCCCCCCACCTGCCTGGGGCAGAGGATTCCAGCAATGGCCCCATGGCTCGGAGGGGCTGGGCTGTTAGAACTTCAGCACGGAAACGGAACACTCTTCATCTCCAGGGTGCCCAAGGAATGGCAGCTGTGTACTCGTCACTGAAGAGGCATCTGTCCGTGCTGGGGTGATGCAGAGCAGGAGTGGCCATGCAGCTCGTCCTGCCGCACCTGCCATGAGCCCACCTCCACCGCTGCTGTCCCCATCCTTCTCGGGTAGTTCAGGGTGTCAGATCTCACCTCTCCTGCTTCATTCAAAGGCTTTGGTGGGATTTTTCCTCCACCTCGTTTTTCAGTACCAAGAGGCTGCATTTAGCTGCTTTTTTCCAGTGTGATTACAAGTCAAACACAGCAATGTCTCTCGCCTTAATTTTGATGGTTTTACACGGCAGCTAACATCATCTGCCTTTGCACTTGGTCAAGTACTTTTTGTATCAGAATTTAAGAAGAGATTCATTCTTTCTCAAAGGTAACAGTGGCTTCAGGACACAAGTGTTTAAAGAGGTCCAGTCATATGGTAACTCTTTGTACCCCATTCAACTCACTCAGGTGTTGTGTCCCATCTTTGACAGAAAGTTTTGTTTCCTAAAGCAAAACTTTTTCTGAGACAGAATAGGAATAAAGGAAACCTATAGAAATCTTTCATGACAGAATCAAATAATGTGTTTCTAGCTGACCCTACCACATTTCCTGAATGACATTTCACAGTGAACATCTGAAGAGAACACAAACAATTTCGCAGTGTTTAAAGTCAGCCCAAACGCTGCATTCTTGATATTATTGATGAAGAGGCTTATATGTACTTTGTACTACTTGACCAAATACCAATATACCACTAAACCAAAAGATATTTTGATAGTTTCTTTTCATCAGCTGTTCTGGAAATGTGGATGTGCCCATCTTCCTCTGCATTCCCCAAATTTCTCCGATTTCTCCCCCTAGGAGCAAGTGTACAGCGGTTTTTCTGGCACTGTGATATCCCCTTACAAACTCCTCAGTCACCCAGTGGTACATCCTCGGTGGTGGTGGCAAGAAGCAAGGTCGTGTCATGTCTCGGGAAGTGCCAGGTGATGAAATCTTTCTCCCTGGCTTAAGCCCACAAAGGGCTCATGCACGTCCCCCTAAGGTGCCAAGCACAGCTGGCTGAAGGAAGGCTCACTTTAGGTCTCAGCCACACCAGTGTCAGCCCAGTGTCCACGGATAGCTAGCAGTGCCGCTGCTGCAGCAGAAAGGCAGTGCTGGAGACATTAAAACCGGATCGTCATTTGGTCACTGAGTGGTGGCACCTTCCCTGCAGGGTTGCATAGTCCTGACATCCCTTGCTCAAGCAATCTGCATCAGAAGCTTTTCTGACCACGGTTGAAGCACTTCATAGTTAGGCAGGATGCGATGTTAGTTACAGGCATGGTTAGAAAATGTGAGAGAGGGTTTTGAGACCCTAGCCAGTCCTACCTGTGCTCTGGACTGTGGTTATGGAAATTTTTAGAGCAGCCTAACTGTTGAATGGGTGGTTTTATGACAAAACCAGGTATCTGTGCAGGGCATGAGTCTAAAGCAAGCAAGGCTAACTCATCCCAGGGGCAAAACAAATGTACTGGATCATACAACCCTGTCCCTTCCCCCAGTGCAGCTGCATCCAGCCTGCACGGTAGATATAGCTTTAAAACAGATACGCCAGCCTGGGCATGTGAACAAATGATGGTGTAACGTCAGCTCTGCTGTGTAACTCTGTACCGTCATTGCTGCTCAGGCCATTAACCAAGTAAGTGTGTGTCTACCTCTGTCCTGCAGAAATGTAGTAGGTGCTGCTGCGGGTGATGAGGAGGGCAGGGACCTGCACTGTGTTTTCCGAGATTTTCCTGTGTCAGGTGACACAGAACATGTGCTGAACTGGGCAAGATTTAGGGGGGAGGAAAGGGAAAGTGGTCTTTGGTCTTTTTGACGTCCCCAGGAAATCTGTGTTTGAGAGTCTCTATTACTTGCTATAAAGACACGTCTCTGACACAAATCTGCAGTGCTAAGCAGAATTTGCACAGCCTCCTTTTGCCCAATGACAAGTAAATTTGTTTTTGTAGATAGGCTTGTGAGAAGAGCACAGCTGGTGCGGAAATCATTTGGTTTAATTTCTCATTTGTTTATGTCTGTGATTTAATTACTGCAATCCCTGTTATCAGCTTCTTTAAACTTGTACTTAGCGGGCATCAAGAATATAATTTATTTGCTTTTGACAGAAAACTACTTTCCACAACGTGAGAATCCGTCAAGTGAAATTGTCGTGTTAATCAATCTATTCACAAAGACAGCACGTGTGTGAATAACAGTGACTGGAGTTAAATTGCATTAACAAAAGGTCAGGAGATTCCAGGATGTTACCGCTAGTCATGGTCAGGAGTAATCATCAGGATCGTATCTGTAAAAACACGTGTGAAGGTTTTACTCTCCATTCTTGCAAAGCAAGGTTGCAGTATCAACACACTTGCCACATGGCATAGGCCCTGTTTAGGTCTATGATGGAGACATTACATTACAAAAATGCTTTTCAAATCATAGAGTTACGGGCTTTTTTTCTGATTAGGCTGAATGTGAAGCATTTTTGCTTTTTTTAAAATTTTCTAGGCAAAACATATAGAAATCAAGGAAGGAGATGCTAAGAACATGAAGCGAAACCAGACAAGTCGAGTGACAGGTCCCTTCCTCCCTTAGCAGAACAGAAGATTGATGCTTCCAAGATGAGAGGACCCATGGATTGCTTTATTCAACATCAAACTTCTGTGTGCACCTGTAGCTTATTAAATTTCAGCTGCCATCCTTATGTTTGTATTTTAAGTATTACACATACTTCTGCTGTGAGTTTGAAGTAAGTATTTGAGTCAGTAGGCAGAGGGCACAGCTAATCCCTTCATCCAAAAATTGGTAGTTTTGACGTCATACATGGAAACTTGCCTCCACAGCCAATGTGTACCTACAGCACATTTTCCTCAGTGTAATTCTTTCTGCTTTCTGGCTGCAATGACTCTTTCACCTTTGCTCCTCTGGAACCACAACAGGTATATTTAAGTTCAAATCTCCCAAAGTCCTCAGCTGGTGCCCACTTTCCCATCTAAACCTGTCACTCTAAGGCTGGTGTGGAAGCAACTGCTGCAGGCCTCAGCACGGCCAAAAGGTGTATTTTGAGGCTAAGGCAGAATGTAAAAGATGAGGATGTAAAGGATTCTCTGTAAAGGATTCTTCTATTCAGTTTTATATGAAGAAATTAATTAGAATCCATGCAGCTATTGTGCTCCTAAAGGTCTGCTTCCTGTTTTCTGAGCTGTGCAGTGTACTGAGTTTATTATAAATATAATGCTGTTATGCTTTTCTGAATGACTCTCATATCTTTGCTATGAGACATCTTACAGCTAACTTCTCTTCCCATACTCACTGTTACAAGCAAAAAGAAGTCACACACAAAAAAAGAAACAAAACGAAGGAAGTTTTGAAGAGATGTGTTTAATTCAGATTTCTTCTAAGTGCAACATTTTTTAAGGACATAAATACTTAATTCTGAAGTTCTCAAAGTGACAAATTATTTCAGATGTCTTATTGTGGAGACTTTTTGTGCTGGTGCTTTTCTAGAAGCAGAGAGCAAATCCAGTTAAAAAAAATAAGGCATTATTTCTTGTTGGTTATTGCACTGTGGAGTCTGAAGTCCAGCAGTAATATTCTGTACTATATTCTGCAAAGGAGTTGAACACCTGTCTATGAGACTTTCTGAACACCTCCTCTCATTGACGTCTGTTGTTGGGAAATTCAAAGTTCTCAGCAGCAGGTTTAGATATCTGTCACTGTTCAAAGACTGAGAGTTACAGGGAAATTTGGATATTCTCTTTTTTGTTTACTTGATGGTAACAACAGGCATTCTGGGCATCAGAAACAAGAGTGAAACCAAGAGATAATACCTGTAGATCTAATTTTTGGCTAGGGTCAGCTTGGAGAATGTCATAATGTGAAATGAGTTCTCCTGGAATTGTGACTTTTTTTTTATATGAAGTCTTCATGTTCTAGGACTTGGTTCTGCAAAGTATTGAGCCCTCTGAAAAAAAACCAAATGATTGGTGAGATACATGCCTGCAGACAATGTATTTCAGTGTGTTGCTGCTTTAGACGTGAACACCTGCCATGGGTGAAACTAAGGGGAGCATCACTGCAGTAATTTTGTCCCTCCCATTAGATGTGACATGGAGCACAGTTGGCTATAAGTGATGGTGACTGACTATTGCAGAGGGAGCTTCTCATCCTGCCTGCATCAGCCCTGCCTGCCGTGCCACGTCAGCTTCAAGAGAGACCAGAAAGCTGTGCAGTGCTGTCTGAGCTACTCAGAAACACCTTACATGAGAGATTTCAGAATAAATCCCTTCTTCAATTTGCTTGAAGTAACTCCTTGTCTTTTAGTAAAACCTGTGAGAAAAAAAGTTGACAAAGTTTTGTGACATAAAAAAAACCTAAAAAATTCCATTAACAACATTCTACGTACTCTTCCACTGATATCCTGCACAGATCCATGGCAAAAGCCCACAGTAAGCCAAATCACATCTTCTTCAAAGCAAGTGTCTCTGCATTTCCATCAGGAAAATAGAATCAGAGGAGGACTGTGCTGCCTTCCCCAGCAGAGGAAGAATGAATGGGCTCTGTTAGCATTGTTTGTACAGGAAATTTGATTGCTAATATGCATTAAAAGGTGATGTTAAAATGTTATGACAATGAGGACTACCAAGACCAATAGAGAAACTGATGTTCTGGAAAACCAGATTTGATTAGATGGAGATCTTGAGGCACTGAATACATCTGCTCTGCACAGACAGTACATCACAGTTGCAGCAAAGGCATGGAGTTTGCTGCTCACAGGCTGATCTGTCTTCAACTCCTGTCACAGAGAGACCTGCAGGCAAACATCAGAAGTGCCCGAGAGACTTAGGAGTCCCAGTCACTTAAGCCAACTCATGGGCGTTGAGCTCTTTGGACGAGCAGTCAGAGCAGGGTCAGTGCTGAGCAGGCAAGCTGTGCCCAGGGCTGCCGCTGCAGCACCTCCAGGCAGGTAGTACATGAATCAAATAAGCATGCAAGCTGGCAAGAAAGAACAATTTCCTCACAGCGAAGCTTCTCCATTGTGGAATATCCTTCTCAGAAGAGGGGTAGGAATACCTGTAACCACAGTTGTTTAAGAAGAAAAAAAAAATGGTACAGATACACAAAACTACACTCCAGCTGCTACTTCTCTGTCTAAATGTTCTGTCTCCTGCTGTGTTATATTTTGTAACAGTATTTCAGCCCTTAGTAAAAAACATTCTGAAGAAATACAGAACAGTTAGTGTGGGGATTTTTGCCTAGAATATATAATCAGATATCTTCTATCATAAAGCGTGAACTGCAGGTCGAGCCTTGGGATGACTTCTCAGCCCTCTGCGCCTTGGAACAAGGCAGAAGTTATAACTTTGGTCCTGAATCTTAATTCCTTAATGTGAAAAATATATGCCTATAATAATCATGTTAAACATAGAGGGAAGATCAATAAAGCATTGCAACTATATTTTGGTCTTATTTTAATATGATTCAGAAGCCAGCAAAGCAATCTAACATAAGCTCAATATTTCATGTAAGACCTGTCCTACTAAAATATATTATGTATTGTGCCATACCAAATCTTATTACAGTAAGGCATTAGGAAAAAGGAACAAACATACAAGTTTTATTTAACTAACAAACTGCAAATTTTGATTTTTTGTTTCCAGATATGCTATTCTAAATTTATTTGTAAAACTTAATTATGTTAAGATTGGATTTTTTATAGCCACAAGGATTAGTATGGCCTGCCTGTTTAAGTGAAATCAAATGTAAAATAATTGCAAGCATAGACTAAGTGGAATTCCTGTTTGACCTGAAACAATTTACCGTGAGCAGACACCAATATTCCCCAGAAAGTTCTGACTGTATGACACGTAACAGTATGGGATGAATGAGAATCTGGAAATAAGAACAAGAAAAAAAGGGAAGAAATAGGTAAGAAAAAATCCATACTCTAAAATAATTTCCCCAAAACCCTATTACAAATTTTATTATTCATCTGTTAGGCCAAGCACAGAAAGAACCTTCCTTGTAACTGCGGTGGATGAACAGAAAGAGGGCGGATGGTGTGGTGAGGAGCTTTCAGGACCAAGATGTCCAGTCAGTGGTAGCAAAACTGAAGGCAGCTTTCGTAAAGTCACACTTGTTGAGGGGAGCAATAGAGCCAAACTCAATTCACAGGAAAAAAGAAATTGCATTCCTGATTCCTTTATGTAATTATTTTGAAACCAGTGTTCCTCTCTGAGCTGCTATGTCTGCATTTATTTAAATTGAGCAGAAAGTTTATGTATAAAGGTGGAGCTGGAAATCCAGCAATATCAAGAACCAGAACCTAAATGTCATATTGTATAACTAGAATGTAAAATTGAGATGGCTATCTCTGTCTTAATTGTATACAATGTTTCTAGACATTAGTACATATTTTATGACCTTATATAAAGCTTTTCATAAGAAATACTGTAATAATTTGAGCTGTAAGTCAGAATTCATCTTCCTTCAACTTTTTACACAAATTTTGTAATGCTTACTAACAAGTCCTGTGTTTTATATTCCTGTCTCCTTCAGTATAGCATAGCATCATTCTTTTTATCATTTCAGGATATTTCCTCCTGGTGGAACCAGTAAAACATGATTCTGAAGTGAGAGCAGCCCTCGGTGCCCCACCGGGCTGGAGGTGGAACAGAGCGTCTTCTGTAGCATGGATGGGGTTCCTTTGTGAACAGGCTTTCTCAGGAGCTTTGGCTTTTGTTTACTTTGGTTTCTTATTGCAGGGAAAAAAAACAGCTTTATCTATGAATGAAAGCTCATAATGCTCTGAGAGTGGTTAAAAATCATAATGTTTTGCTAGCGGTACAAACAGAAAAAGTGTTCTTTTATGTGACAGGACGTCTAATTCTCCCCTTCATCTGACATGTTACAAACACCGACATGCATGAGGTAAATATTCTTCTTCAGAGGAGAGTGTTTGTAAGCAAATCATGAAGAAATAAAATGAAATAAAAAAATCAGTCAGTTCACGTAAATGTCAAATATTATAGACGATTGAATGAGAAAGCAGAACAGAAATCTCTATATACGGATAGCTCTTCTGAGTATCAGGAAATATCAAATGAAAATGCAGAATCAAAAATGCCTAATACTGTATCCTCTAATATACATCAAGCTGTTAAGGAACAGACAGAGATCACGTCTCCCTGTAGCTCACCCAGGAAAAAGATGATTTGTGAAAATAAACTGATTGTGGAAAATAAGCTTTGAGGCTGTATAAATTTTGTTATCCCCTATTTAAGAAACATGCTAATAAACAGCACAGAAAGAAGAGAAAAGACACAGTAAAAATTACAAGACTGAAAGTGGTCTTGTTTACAGTTTCTGTAGCATAGCTAAGGAAAGCGTTATTCTCAATATTTCAAAACAGCCAACAAAGATGTAGAAGCTGACAACTAGGAGCAGAAGTGAGACTAAATGCATTTTTTATCAGTGAGGGTAACTCGCCTTTGCAGTGATTTCCTAGGGGAGTAGCAATGCACTCGTTATTTCTTTAGTCAAAATGAGATAGTTTTCTGAAAATCGTGCTGCGGTTTAAATGAGGCTTTATTCTGGAAGTCCTAAGGCTTTGTACTCTCAGAAAGACACCATCCAGTAGTCAGCAGATTTCCGATTCAAAGTTCTGGCTAAGCTTGTTACAGAAGTCGAGACAAAAGCTGAGCCATGCTCAGCGTTTTCACACTTACCGAGTTTGGGGCACCAGTTCCTTCAGCCCAGTGTCCTGGAGAAGCCATAGACAGAAATTAACATCAAAAAATAGCCTTCGCTTATTTATTATTCATTTGTGAAATTTTTTTGACTTTCCTGACAAAAAGGTGAGCGCACTGCTGGTTCAGATGCTATCCCACACAGAAGATTGTCTGTGCTGCAGGGGTAGAGGAGGCTGTCCCGTACCATGAGCAATGGCACATGTGTGGGACGCGGAAGACAGACAGAACTCTGTGACAACAGTGGCCACCTGGTCTTGGGTTGACTGGCCATAGCCTCCTGGCATTTTGTCTGCTCTCCTCAAGGCATTTCTTTGCACATCACTAACCAGGAGACGCCCGGCGGCACCTTCCCCTCTGCTCATTGGAGACGGCAGCCTCGGCTCTGCCCTAGAACCCCAGGCACAGCAAAGTGCCAACCACAGTAGCGGTGACTCCACTCACAACTGGGCCTACAGAGGCTGGAAGAGTTGGGTCTTTGACTCAACATCTAAGGAGGCAACTTCCCCAATTTCTGACCTGGTTCTTGTAATTACTTCAATGAGAAAGTCAGGTATTTCATTAGTAGTTACAGCTAAACCTTGAACCACCTAGGGAAGCCCTCTCTTTCCCAAAGACCTCTCCCTTTGCCATGGAAGAGCTGTGCAAGCCCCTAGATGCGGCACGTTTTCAGCTGACACCATTGTTTTGAGTACAGGAGGATGCAATGACGTATTTCCCTTAATCAGTGGGCCTCCTATTCGTCTACCAACACAATGCTTTATGTCTGATTCCCCTCATAGCTCTGTGACAAGGTCACAGCCTACCTTCAGTGCAGCACGCACTTTGGTATCTCTTCAGCGTTTATTTTGTCCTTACTACTAACTTCACTTACAGACCATGACTCACTTTTAGTGGGACTTTGCCACTTGCTCTAACACTGAAGTCCTGCTGAGTATGCCTGAAGCTGACAGCTCTCTTACTGCTGGGAGGATGCAAGATAAACCTGTCAGCCAATATTCCAGCAGCAGCCCACAACACCATGCAGCCTTCACAGCATGGAGGGCCATATGTCTTTGAAGCAATGATACAGCAACTCAGCTGATCTCCATGCAAAGAGCAGCTGTGTTTCCAGAAGTCCTAGCCATGGAGTGAGAAAACAGACTGCTCCTTGGGTGTTGCTCACACCAGGCTAGGCCAGTCTGTGTGCTAAGACAGTGATGTCAGGCATTGGAGAACTTCAAAGTGATGCCTGCCTTGACTTTCTACTGTAGAATTTAATGGCAGATGGCTTGAGACTCGGTGTCAGATGATGAAAGCTTCAGTTCCCATAAAACTCCTGTGTGTATCATCAGTGAAACTGCTTGTCCCCAGCATGTTAGAAGAGGTGCTCAGTAGCTTGCAGAAGTAGGCTTTTTAGCACAGATAGTCTTCGTCCATCTGAGCTACTTCTCCCTAAGCTTCAGTCTAATTTCGCAGTAGCCAAACACCACGTCTCCCTGCCACCACAGTGCCCTCCTTCCTGTAGAAAGCAATCCCAACAGCTCATAAGATGGTTCAGGAAACAACAAGTAAGCTGGAGTTGTTGTGCAGTCCATATCATTCATCTGTATGATTTAATAAAAGTGCCCTGCTCTTCTTTTGAAACCCAAACATGTTTCAGTTTGCATGGCAGGACTGAGGTTTATGAGGGACCTTCCAAAGGATCCTTCCACCTTACCCTTTGCCTTTCATTACGGCAGAGATGAACCATAGTGAATCATAATGAATCTTCTCTTCTTTAGTTCAACTCTAGTTAACATCAAAGGTTGGATGCTGCAAAGTTTTAGCTGCATCCTCCCTGCTGTATCACTGTGATTTATTGGTATCTGTCCTTCAAAACTATATTATTTACGTATTGCAGTTACTCTGCATTCATAATCCATTCCACAGACTTCCTGTGTAACCTGAGACAAATCATTTACGAGCAGAACTTTATATAGATATTGTGGTGATTAAATTTGGTGGACTATTCACTAAGTACATTGATTATTCTGTTTCTTAATATCTCTTTCTTTTCATTTCTTATTTGAAAAATTAAGATAACTATACTCAGATATTAAACAACTTTGTTTGGCTACTTTAGGTTCCTTACTGTGTTTGCATAGAGCATATTTTATTGCATCCATCCCAGCCAGAGCTGTGTATGTCAGGGTACCTCAGGACGTACAGTTGCACCTGCCAATAATATTTTAGTGTATTCCATTTTTCTTAAAACTACTACAAAGTGAGACCACATTTATAATGTCAATTTAAATGCAACCTTTGCCATCAAACTGCTAGTTCAGTTTTAATATCCACAGAAATATTTGTCCTGTTCATAGCTGTAGACCAGATTAATATTTTAAGCTACTCAACTCACATTTAAAATTGGATCTGAAAAGACATATGGAAGTAGCTCGCAATGATGTTGAATTAATAGAATGGTTTTTCTTAATTATCTTAAAATTATTTGTTTCTTTACACATAAAATAAGTCGGACTTACTTCACTGGATTTGAATATAAAGTAGGAAGTGAATCACCATAAAAGTTCTTCTGTTCTCACAGTCTCTGTTGTATTGACACATTTTATGGGCAATAACATTCCCAAAAAGGGTTTGAGAGTCTTTTGAATATTTTTAACACCAATACACAGAAAGCCTCTTAGAAAAAAGTAACAACCAAACTGGCATGTCAGTAGAGAACCAGGCTTGGCCAAAAGTCATCAGAATCAGTCTTTCCTTGGACTTGCATAGATTTAGATCACACCTTAAACATTTTAACATTGATTTAGCACAATCAAGAGTAACGGAGAGGAGCGAGGTGACTAGAAGATACAGTTCTGCTTCTAAAACCACAGGACACCTATTTACTTTTTTCCATGAGGACACTCCATCTCTTCAGATTTTAGGTGTTTTGTGGGACAAAGGTTCATTTTGTGAAAGTTTTGCTGTAACCCTATTGTCCTTTTTTCCCTTGGGGTATCTACCTGGTTTCCACTGAATGCTCTACTTAGTATGGAGGAGCCTTGGCAATCTTGGTGCCTGGCTCAGGAGAGCCCTGCAGCATCGATCCCAGAGCGGGGACCCCGTGCACCAGGGAGGGCTGGGATAACTGGCTGGTGTGGATAAGAGACAGATCCTCTGGGACATTTCTGCTCTGAATTAATTCTTACTTCAAAAGCCAGTAAAACTCTGGAAAGGCCAGATGTTTCCTCAAATAGGAACTATTTTTATGAGTGGTAGAGTTACCTTACCTCACTGTTCACATCACTATTTTATAATTCATCAGGGTACACTGTACACAGCAGTTATTAAGTGTCCTGATGGGAGATGGACACATAATGTTGTTACGTGGATTCGTCTGGAGCTGCATGGAGCCAATCAAGTGAAATAGCAAATAGTTTATGCCTTACTCCAAAAGTCAATTCCACAGAAAATTTTATTTCTGAGCAGGAAAAATAAAGTTACATTTTCTGTCTTTTCTTTCCCACATGCAGCTAAAATGTGAAAAATGGATCTATCTGCAGTTCTCAGGCACTTATTAACAATACCACTAAAGGCTCCTGATTAAAAGTGTGCCCTATGCAGGCTTCTGCACACATGAGCTCTTCACCCGTCCATAATCCCACCGTCCTCAGGGCAAATCCACACACCCCAGCCTCAACCATCTGTGGCCACGGCACCACAGTCGTGTCCCACACAGCTGCCTTTCTCCTTTGGGTGCTAATACTCTCCCTGAAAGCCCAGGAGGTGGTTGTCCATCCTCACGTGACAAACAGCATCCACTCCCTTCTCCCTCTTCCCTCTCCTCCTGTGGCCAGACCTGTTTTTGCCTTCTATCTCCAGTAACTGTAGTCATTATCAGTGTTTGGCAACTTCCTTGCCTGCTGGGGTTATGGACGTCTTCCACAAGGGCACAAATATCACTCAGAGTATCCACCCACAAAGCTGTCAACACATTCAGTACAAATATACTACACTTCCTCAGGTACGGACTGTACTCCCTGGTCCCGCAACACTGAGGCTTCGCGGCACGGCCTGTGACTCCAGCTTTCTAAATTATTCTCTCCGACAGCCACTTTTCAAGAGCATTTTTGCACCAGCGTTCACCAGTGATGTGCTGTTGTAAATGTTTCACTGTGTGTAAAGCCTGTGGATAGTTTTCTTCTTATTTCCAGCATTTCCATCCTGTGCTGTTTTGATGGGATACTTGAAAGAAGATTTAATAGTTTCTGCTTAACATTTGAGCTTCAACTTTAATTGGGTGTCAGGTCAGGTTCTGAATTTAAATTGATCTGTGCTTTGCCTTTCTTTCCTTCTTCTCTTCAGTCTTCTCCTGATCTTCGCTCCCATGGGACAGTGTGACTTTTGCAAAAGCTCTTCTAATGCTTTTCCCGTCCACCCTCAGTGCATTGCCAGTTAGCACAAAAGCACAGAGAAGAAAGATGAGAAATCAGAAAAATCCTCTCAGACATCTCTCATTGCTTTTAATGTGCCTTAAAATGAGGCAAATCAACATAATCCATCCTGCAGAACTGGTCAGAACATTGCACTTGAAAAATGTAGTGGATGTGGGGTTTTTTTTTAAAAAAGGAGTTTTCCATTAATGTTTCTCATCTTTCAATAAAAATAAAAGGCAAAGGAGACTTCTTTAGAAAAATCAGGTTGTGCTTTCCTCCCTGTCCCCACATCTTTTTCCCTGCTTTGCTGTTGATAGCAGAGGGCAGGAGTGAGACACCAGGTTCATCCAAGGTCCGCAGTGCTGCTGTCACCGTCTGTCTGCCCCCAGACCTGCCCCTCCATTCTCCAGGCAGGCGTCAGGGAGCCAGAGGCAGCAAGAGGCACTAAGGGTTGTCAGGGGTCCTCCCAGGGGCCCCCCTCCAACCATCACAGAGGCACCTTTGCCTTGGTAGGAGAGAAAAAGTGAGTTTAAAGCCAGCAAGTGGTCTGGGGGGAGAGAAGAAAATTCAGACAAGCTGAAATATTTCAGTCGGAAGCTTTGGAAAATAAGATTTTAAGAAATTGTTTCCTCCGTGCACTGTTATCGTATTCCAGCCAGCCAGTTTAACCTCTTACTCACCTGGCATCTCTCTGTAAAAGCACCTCGCTGCAAGATCTCACTCACAAAATACTGCTTAAAAAGCCACTTGCACTCCTTAAATAAAAGAAACAGGGAGATAATCTGCCTGTTAACTAAGCAGGAGAAGAGTCTGTGGATCCGAGACAGACAATTCTGAAGCAAAAGCAAACATCAGCATCAACAGAGCTACCACAGGATGAGTTAATCCATAAGCTTTGGAGGAGTCATTCACACGAGGAGGGTTAGTACAGGGATTTCTGTCAACCAAAAGCCTTTTGAGCTCACCTCGGTACTACTCACTGCCATCAGCAAGCTCTTACATGTCCACCTTTGATCATGCTGGGGTTGGTGGTGGAAGGGCTTACCAACAGGGATCTATCCCACTGACTCTGCCACTGTAGGAGTCCACAGAGCTATACGAAAATATCTTCTGTATAGTATAGCTATATGAAATCCGTGCAACTTGGTTGGAAGCACTGCTTCGTTCTTCTAAATAGCTTCACTGATGAAATACTGACATGATCTCTGTGAGTTTCAGCTGCATAGACAACATCTTTATGAGCTTCAAAGATCAGGAGAAGGCTGTATTTTTGCTTGGTATTAAAATGACAGAGCAAAGCAGAAGGTCTGTAATTCTGTCAGTGACATTATCTACTGCATAAAGTTGCATTCAAATTAGCAAGCATGGAGGAACAGTATTCATATAAGTGAGGAAGTCCATCAGTTTTCCTCTATATTTTTTTGGCATTTCTTGCAAGACCCCTGAATGCTGTCCAGCTCAGAAAGCTAAGGAGTTTAATTGTGGTCTTAGAAAACAAAATTAAAGTGCCAGCATGATGATTGTACCTGCCAAATCACTTAGTGACAATTAATATTCAGGGTGTTTAAAGGTGTGAAGTCTGTGGCTCATTTGATAACTGGGGCAAAACCAGGTCACTCAGACTGAATAAATACTTGTTTTGCTGTATAGTAAGTATTTGGCTTTAAAGACTTTTTGTCCCCTTGGCCTGCTTTTTTTTGTAATCTGTCTTTTCATCTGCACTGGGTTTAACAAAGCAATGTCCCACTGCCTTCATGTTCAATTTTCTCTTACAGGTTGGATCTTCAGCTGGATCTGCACCAGCTTCCAACAGCTGGTATTGAATCCACCAGCTTTAGCCCTCTCTGAGCTCTCTGTGAAGACCCAGGTAAATGTCTCTTCCTGGGACTGAACAAGGCACTCAACCATCAGTGAAATCAGTAACCACCTTATGAGAAATGAACATTTGTTGCTGTGGACAAGACCCTGAGACAGTGGGAGTAGAAGACAGCCACATACAAAGATGACGATGCAGTTGGTAACAGGCAGGCCAGGACGTAGGATAGCTTGAAGGATCCCGGGTTTTTTGCATTTTATACTTAGATTTGGATACAGAGTAAAAGTGCTATTTCCTGCAATTTGGCTTGCCGTTGGAGTTCTTTCTTGATGTTTTTTCTTTGGTATTGCATTTGTGTCTCTTCCATTCATTAGCAAGAATGCAACTTGCTCCCACGGTCCATATGATCATCAGTGGCATCAACAGTCCCCTGTTGCTTCAGAAGACCTTACGATCCTCTGCTGCTAGCCCTGCAAAAGCCTCCCTTTGGGCCACGGAGCAAGGGCTTGGCCTGGCTGACCTCTGAGGTCCCTTCCAGCCCACATTACTCCAGGAATCTAAGAAGGAGACGTTTAACTCCCAGCCAAGCAGATGAGAGACGAATACGCGTTTGGGTGGCTGGAAGGCAGGTGATGGGGGATGTGTTGTGTGTTGGACAATGACCGGATCTGAGGGGATCTGGGTGCATGCGGGGAGGTACGGGCTGGCTGAGGGGCAGGCAGCAGGAACGTCTGGCCAGGCGCTGACTTCTCAGGTGCGGTGAGGATGACAATTTCGGCGTGTTTTGTGTAACATCTCAGGGACTCTCTCAGGAAAGTACGATGGATGATCAAATGAATCATTGTAAGTGTGTGGGCTCTGCCTTCCAGTGGGTGAGATCTGTTTCACTCCAGCTTTGTCTCACATTATAAAGAAGTAAAAATGTGCTCTTCTGGAACTTTTTATTTATATTTCGCAATAAAAGCTCTGACAGCTGAAATAAAGGCATTTGTGGATTTATTTTTTTCAAAAGTACAGACTCAAACTCACAGACAAGTAGGAATCGTGGGAAAAGAAATAGAAGATTTGGACTTACAAGAAAAAGAATTGACAAGTGACAAAAAAGAGGGAAGACAGTGGGCAGGTGGCATGGCTTTGAACATCAAAACTGACAGACATTTCTCACTGTCCGTTTTCTGCCTCAGCTGAGTGGGACTCAATTTGAGTGGGAGGAAAAGCTGTGAAAACAACATCACCATGATTAGAGAGCAAGGACCAAGGGAGGTCTCCCACTAGCCATAGTTTTTCAGCTGTCATGAGAGAAGGCTGCCCCTGTGACAAGAGGCTGTACCTGAGTAAGTAGTTTCTGACGGCCTGTAGAGAACCTGTCTGTGTTTCTGGTGCCAAAGGAGGGTCGAGGTGCTCACAAAATGCAACTTCGAGCAAGACATCTTGTATGCTTGTGCTTTCACAGCCTGGCTTTGCATGTTCTTCATCTTTTTCTTTCCTGCAAGTCACTGTGAGCTTCTGCTTGGCCCATGCAGAGAGGGAATGGTCATAGAGAGTCCTTTCTGATGCCAAAGAAAGTCTGAAGAAGGAAAAATGTTGTTATACATTGCACTTGCTGGGGAGGATCATAGCTGGGGAGGAAGGAAGGAACTGAATCATGGAGGAAGAAGTAGTATGTGCTATGTGTGTTTTAAAGTATCCTAAACATCCCTGAGAAAAGGAAAATGTTAAAAACCAGGCATAAGGCTTATGAACTTTCTTCTCTCTTGTGTTACACTTTACCATATGTGTCAGACCATAATAATATTGATAACAGCATGCTACAAGATGGGCTAAATGTACTGGTGACATAGGCACTGAAGATAAATGAGGACAAGGACGAAGATGTTACCTGTAGAATAACTCCCTTGCTACTGCTGATACTATACGGCCTTCCAGATTGCGTCTTCATCTCTTCAATGCTGGAATTGTTTGATTTTGGTCTATTAGTGAAAGTTAAACTTTCTACTTAATTCTACCACATTAAAGAATTAAAAATTTATCAAATATGTTCTGAGGAAAGCCTTTTTTCTATTTAACTTGTTGTTTCAAGAGATTGACTTTCCAAGATTTTTGCAAATAAGTTCCAGCCGAATGCTGTGAGGTAACACTTAAAATCTAGTAAAGAAATATTGAGAGATGTCAGAAAACTGCTCAAGAGGTTATCAGTCTTCCTCTCAGTCCCTGCTTCTTGGTTGTCAGAAAATCCCTCCGTCCTCGACTCACTTTCTGCTCGGAGTTTCCCCAACCATCTCTTCTGCGAGTGGTGCCAGTGTAGCTGGCTGGCAGTTGGGGCTTACACGTGTCCTGGAGAGCAGCAGAGGGGGTGTGGGGCCTGACCTCCACAGTTGTTGCCCTTTTTTTACCCTTACACCCTCACACGAAACCACAGCAGTAAATGTGTGGCATATTTCCCACCAGCCCGTCTGCAAATAAGCAACTTTTATTACTGCAAAAATTGTCATTAGATCATTAGTCCCTGAAAAGAGGTGAGACTTCAGTCTTGCACACAAAAGGCTGTCTTTGTGAGTAGTTAAATGGATATTTCAAACCTCTTAGCACTCGGGCAAGAGCAGTCTATGCCTTCTGTCCTGACACAGTGCGTGGCAGACCCATGACGATTCCCAAACCCCATCCTGCAGCACAGCCTTGCACATCAGCTTGGCACGTTCCTGCCTCATGATTCAAGGCAGAGCTCACAGAAGAGCATCTCCTCTCCAGCCAGGGCTGGGCAGTGATGCAGCAAGGGGACCAGACCACCTCCACTGCATTTCGTTGTCTGATGAGGAAGCAAGAGCAAGGGATACCGTTGCTCGTCAAATGGCTATCGGGTTTTTGTCTCTTGCTATGATGAGTGCTAAAACCAGACCTTTTCCTCTTTTCCTTATCATTAAGCTCTTGAAAAGCAGATGCATTGGCACAGCTTTTTCTGAGCCTGTGCAGGATGCCTGAAAAAATGAGATGGCTTTACGGAATGAAGAGCCAAATGTAGAGAAGGTGCATGTTTATAACAGATTATTTCTTCTAATGGTAACAGAGTCCTTACATGCACAAAACCTAGGATTAATTCATTAACTTCCATTGTTATTGATGAAATACTTTAATGTTTTCCTCCTCTTACACAATTTTATTAATTCTTAAATCAAATATACATTATTTTGTTGTTCCTTAACTGAAAATGCATGTTCTGAGACCAATTAAACCAAAGTATGGGGTGTATTTCGCATTCTTGCAAACAAATATAGCAGGAACTTTGTGAATATTTTTCCTTGTAGAAGCCTGTGTTTCAGTGCTGGACTACTTTACTGAATAATTCGATACTACTTTGTAAGATATATGGCTATATTTTCCTGTTTGTCTCTGGATATACATAATTTTTTAAAAAATATATTTCTATTCTATTTTAAAAATCATATTTCATACCAATGAACCCAATGGATTTTCCTGAGCATTATTTGTTTTCTTAATTTTCTATGAAAAGTTTACGTAATTAGAGTGGGTTTAACAAATTAACCATACTGATTAATTGTTACAAATCAGCTGTCATTAAAGAAATGGAATATTGATAAAATAAGAACATGTTTTCCCCAAGTCTTTTGTTAAAATATGGGCAATATAGATATTCAAAACATTAATTACAAAATGCTTTTCTACCTCCATCAGCGTTCTCAGGAACAGGAGTGCTATGCTATCATAAGAAAGTTCCTAATTTACTGGTGATGTTACTTTCGAGGTTGATTGCAAATTGCACTAGGGATTGTATTTTGGTAATATTTCCAGACCAATTTTGATGACTCAAGAGGTCTGGATAAGATTTGAAAAAAACAGGTGGTCTTCTAAATGTTTCTTTCATTCATCTCATTATTATTTAAAAATCACTTTATATGGAGTAGATTAAATTGGCCAAATGTCCAGATACATTTAATTGTTGCTGTTTTGGCTACTGTTATTATTAACATTAATAATAATAAAAATAGTATTATGGGAAATATCAACAGTAAAAACAGCATCAACAAGACATTTATACAAATATTATGGCCAGTTCTGCTGTTTGTTTCTGACTAGTTTTCTGCCAGAAAACCTGACTTAAAATAAAAAACTTGAGAAATCACATTTAGATAACATTGTAATAGAAACAAGGTAAATTACTTATCACCTCAAAGGATGGAAAAACAATGCACCATCTTGATAAATGATGTGGTAAGTTTTTCATGAATTAAATTTTTACATAAAGTTTTTTTCTTTGAGATGATACTTTTTGCAACAGATCTTTCAACCAACTGACTAAAAATTTAGGTTTTCTACTGGAAAAATACCTTCCACTGAAAGCAAATAATTTTTTGCATAAAGAGGTTGATTTTCACAGAAGTTACTCCAGGAACATGAAGAAATAGAACATTCTGAAAAAGGTAAATGTTTTGTTTAAAACAACAGGCCATTTTATACCTTCAGATTATATTATTTTACAATGCAGCTTATAAAGCAAATTTGGGATGAATTATTTTTGTCCTTTCAAGGGAAGGATTTAGTTTAGCCTCAGCTACTGTTTGTTCAGCACTCTGTTTCACTGGAGGACACTTCTCTTCTCATTTGGTTTTCAGAATGGAAACATTCCAAATCATGGATTCACTACAAAATTAATGATCAGATTTCCATCCAGCTTTCATTTTGGACTTGCAATACAACTTATTAGACCAGGAATTGGACTAAATAATCTAGACAGAGAAAATTCAACAATGTACCTGTAGGATTTTGTCCAGTCAAGGCAGATGAGTTGCTGATTTGGATTTGGAGGGGCTTTGATATATACTTAAAGTTAGGCAACAACTGAAGTATGTATTTTCTTCAATTGCAGTAAATCCAAGGAGGTAGGTTCATAAATGCATATTTGATGTGCTGTCCATGAATTATCCAGCTGTAGTTTGTAATCAACATCATACATTTTACAAAGTACTGACTTACATACATTTTTCTTTTACGCTAGGTTTGGTCTTTTTCATCTGTTCTCAAGAGTAACACCGAGGAACTTTCATAAAGGCTAACACTTAGCAACATTAATTGCAAAGGACATATTAACCAAATTTTTTTGTAGGCAGAAGCTAACTCCAAATGGCACAAGCTGTAAGGACAACCACCTTCAGTGGAGTAAGCCCTGTTGGCCTTCTTCGTTCAATAAATATTCACTACTGAAGCTATTTGGTATCCTTGGCAATTTCCAGCTATATAGACAAAAATCATACACATAAACATAAATCATACACAAGCTGATGTAAAATATTTGTGTGCTTTTGATTTTTTTTTTTTGTGATTAAAATGTAGGTCCAGACTTAGAGTCTCTATTCAATAGTAATCGCAAAACTGTGCTTCGACTTGTTAAATTATCAGAATTTACCAAGCTCATAGAGAGGAATCGCATTACTTTTCTGACTTTACTCATTCCAAGGAAATTTATGCTGCTTGTAGAAATACAGATGTAGGAAAGGAAAAAAGCATTTGCTGAATCTTTATAATGCATCTCTGCTAAATGATAACAGTGCAGCCACACAGGGGTGTTCCCCACACACTGACAACTCTTTGTAACTCAAAATTCATTGCAGGCAATGATCTAGCTATTCAGTTATCATTTCTGTAGAAAGAGGAGAAGCATTGCACTGTGTACAACATTGTATTTCTTTCTCAAAAGCCCCTTATTCATCTGAGACCATAAAAAAGCAGGAATGGAGGCTCTTCTCATCTTGACAGCTCAGGTGCTTTACACTGTACTTTCCCAAAGACTTGCAAGGCATGTGGAAACCATTTGGTTGTACTAACTCTTGCTTGCTTACTATGTACCAGTCTGACTGACAGATCACCTGCAGACATGTTTGCAAATGTTCACTTTCTTTCCAATGGCAAGAAATAAAGCTTATATATGTAAAATGAGAAAATGATTCATTACTGCTCTCATACTTAGTTTCACCCCACGAGCTAAAATATCAAAAAAGGGGAAAAAAACACTGAATAGGGAAGTAGATCTGGTACAGATCTCAAGATGAAAATGTGTTCAGATTAAAGAGGATAGCTGAAGTGCATCAAAGGGGTAAAGAGTAAAGTAGCATAGAGTAGAGCAGAGCAGAGCAAAGGGATGGACAGTGTACACTTTTCCTTTTCTTCAAGATTACCTGCTGCAGGAACTGTTCCACAATGGGACCACTGTGAGAAGCAGTTGTGGCCTGTGAATAAAGGAATCTGCTTCAGGGGCTTTAAATGGCTCTTACAAGAGACAATTCTACTGTAAGAAGAGCAAAGATAATTTCCACAATGAATGCACTGTGGTACAAGGATGTAACAATTAATTTTTCTCCACTTCATAAAACCCATGCACTAGAAATGTGCTATGAGATAGTGGAAGGACTTTCCACACTGCCCTAAGAAAGAGAAATCCAGGCAGGAGGATCCTACAGGACCCAGAGTCTCTCAGTCTTGATGTTCACATTACATACCGTAAAAGTAATTAAAAAGGCCATGACCATCACTCTGAATCACCATCTGCAAAGTGATTGCATCTCCCAGATTTGATTCCAGGAGGGTGGACTGGAGTTCATCCAATTGATAAATCCCTGGGGGACTTCACAGGGAAGGAGTTCCTTCTCCATCCAAATGTGAATGGTGGGATCAGAAGAAACGTACAGTTTATCGTGGTGTTTTCTATTAATCCTTGTAACTAATGAGCAGAAAAGCATATTCAAATGCTTCTGTAGATGCACACTCAGTATATGAGTGAATGAGAGAATATAATTTATCATCAGCTTGCTTTTTTTGCCACTCATCTGGAATACTTGACATTTCAAAATAGTGGTAAATGAAAATGCTCTGAATACCACAGGGTATAAGAAACACGAGTAATCTATCCTAATTCTCTTCTGCCAGCCAAAAATCTGATTTTAAATGAAATGTTCTTCCTTCACTCTTTGAAGTAACTTCAATTATATCCATTTGGGCCAAGACTAAATTTAGGCCTTGAAATTCAATAAACTCTATTGGCACAGGAAAATAACCCCCAGATTCCTGTGGATTTAGCTGCATCAACTTCTCAGTGATACAGCTAAATACGCATCTGAAAACCTTAGGCTTAGATCAAAGTGTTTGACTGCAATTCACTCAACAGGACTAATCTCATTTACCTCATTTGTATGACAAACCTCCTTTGTTCTGAGCCAAGTCAAGCCTGACAGGGCAGATGCTGGACGTTGTACTGCAGTTCTGATGTCTGGGCTGCAACAGGATTAAATATTCTGAGGCACAGGAGGAAAGATGTTGGCGACAAGCTAGTCAGAGGCAGAGGACCATTTTCATGCTAGAGAGCCAAAGAATGAATTCTGCAAAGTCACATACATCTTCTAGATCTTTATAGACACTGTCTGAGTCTGTAGTGCTCCTTAACCCAGGGAAAAAAATTAGTACACATGTACTTCCATCCACCCTTTCTGTCCCAGCTTAGGGACCATCTTCTCAGTCAGTGTAGGTTGAAAATGTCCATTAGCTGGACCCATCATGGGCAGGTGAGAGTGGGGTCTCCAACACTCATCTGTAATTCCACTTCAGCTTCCTCTCTTCAGAGCAGAGTTCACCTTTTTATTTCTTGGCCTCTGATCAAAAACTAACTAATTACCAAAGCAGCATGGAGTTTGGATGATTGACAGATAACAACCCCTGAGAGAATAAAAAGCTGCATTTTGAAAAGCGAACACAACAGAGATATTTCAACAGGAAGTCAAACAGCAGGCTTCCAATAGGGAGTGTTAAAAGACTCCCAGATCACCACACCAGAATGGGTCTTTGTCAGCTGGCTTGATGAGAAGTGACTATTTCAGCTCAGAGTATTTGATCAGCATTAGCTTTTTCATTCAGCATGTGAGGCACCTGAACTCAGTTACTAGGCTTATCAAAATGATCTCCAGATCTCTGCAGGAGAGGAGGACTTGAAGCATTTTGCACATGATTGTGTGTTCTTTTCCATCTTTTATCTCCCTTTCCTGGAGACACGTCACCAAGAAAAAAGCATGTCAGAACTGCACATAGTATCGTGACACTTGCAATGCTAGTTTTGCTTTGTCTTTTAAAAGCCCTTTCAGGATCTCAGTTGCTTGCAAGAACACTGGAACCATCCACGAATTACTTCACTCATGTGGAACTGACCTAGCCTACAGAAGTCTAGTTTCTGACATGTAAAGAGGATAGGAAACTAGATTTCTACCTACTTTTTGCCTCTTTTGACCTATAATTTGGGGGGTTGAATTCTTTTCTTTGATATGAGCAGTAACAGCAGAGAAGTGGACATCCCAGGTCTGTGGCTTTCACAGACCCCAGGACCAGATGGCATCCAGGCTCCCACCAGCTGCCCCTGGGCACCAGATTTTTATGAGAAGGTGTTCTGCTAACAGCAACCCAAGGGGCACCGGCAGCCCTTCTTTGAACCTTCTACTTTTTGAAGAACATGCTATGTCTACATTTTGTTAATGCTTTCACAGTTATGCAGGCTTCATTTTTCAGCCTGCTGAAGAATTTCCACTGAATTCATTGGTCACAGGATCTCCACCACTAACCTCTCTTCTTTAGAACTGCAATGGCCAGCTTCAGTGTGCTCTGGTATCCTTTTATTCCTAGCCAAGTGTTTATGCAAACTGATGTCTTCTCCCCAAGGCTTGCCACCTCCACCTGGATCTCCTTTTGTCACCAAAGACATGCTGCTTTTAGCTTCACTCATCTGACCTACCAAGCAGCCAGCTTTCCCAGAGGCCAAACACAACAACAGCGCAATGTCAACTCCCAGGTCACCAATGCAGCTCACCCCTGTCCCCAGCCGAGCCAGCCTGGAGGATGACGGCAAAGCATACACTGTGCTTTCTTAGGAAAGGACCCAGTATCTGGGAAGGAGGCAGCCTGTGAGCCTCCCACACGAGCTGCCTTCGGGAGCCCATGTGAACCTGCACGCCCCAGCAACCGGTGAGGCGGATTTACAAATTTCAGTGCAGCACCAAGGGCACCATTAATGCTACACGGTTCAGATTTCAGGCTGCTTTCCGATGCTTGAATCCTTTTCTGACTGCGCCTGAGGATGTGCCGATGCAGGACAATGCCCCCGGGCAAGCCATCAAATGTATGATTCTAGGTGTAAAAAACACTTCAGAGCTTTTCTGAATCAGAGGTCTCCTCTTGGTAGCTGTGAACTTTAACATTCACTGCCCTCCTTGGTTTTGGAACAAATCTCAGCGCATTTTCTGGGTGACAATTCCTCCAGAAAGAAGGACTCTAATTTAGAACAGTTAGTTTCATAAGCAATCACTCCGGCTAAAAGAAAATAAGAGTAAAGTGTGATTTACGTACAATATAATAAAGAGAATAATTTCTCAAGCACACAATTTTTAATAATATATGCAGGATAATTACTGTAATAGAAACGTAAAATTGCTTCTCAGGCCCCAGAGAGCAGTTTAATCAAATGTGCTAAAATATAAGGAAAATATTTGTTGCAAAACAGACAAAAGTTATTATCAAGACATTAGTGCCACTGTTTATCATCAGGGATGATGAAGAGGTGTTTTGTGGCATATTTCTCCACTGGCAGGAGAGTCTCTATATGTGAATTCAGTTGAGAAGTGAAAGTGCTATTCCTGAACGTAATCAGGAATCAATTCTCCTTGACATCACCAAGCAATTACAGTACCATTAAGTTCCATTAAGGTGGAGACACTGCCAAATTTAGACTCTGCAATTAAAATACTAAATTAAAGTGTGTGATCCCCATACTTTCCTATCTGTTGCACGTCAAAAGAAGACTTGTCAAACAAAATCTGAACCGAGAATTTTGACTGAAACTTGTACAAATCTGAAGTTCACAAACTTTATCCACATTTTGGTAAAGCTGTAAGCCCTGAATGAAATGAAAAAGTCACACTGATCTGCATTATCCTTCACTTGATAAGAGTTCTGCAAGTCACCTATTAATTTATTTTACCATGATCCATAGTTGGTTTTTTTTCAAATCATACAGATATGTTCTAATAAAAGGGGTACCATTCAACTTCACTTTCATTTTTTTGTGTGAAAAACTATTCAAACAACTATTTTCCCTGCGGGGGGAAAAGCCCCAAAGTAATCAGTGATTGGTGTAATACAGTTCAGACTGGGAAACACAATAAATACCAGGGAAAGTGCCTGAAAGCAGTTTGGGAAGGATATAAAATCAGCCGGGGCATTGTAAGGTCAGATTCTGCAGTTAATGGATAGATCCTTAGATCCTAACAGGTTATGCCTGCAAAATATTTCTGTCTGATGGTGTCTTTTGCTAGACAACCATGTTTATGCTCCATACAGAGTACATTCAGGAGCTTCCTTGCACATCAGAATGTAACTGGTGCCATATGAGTACTTCCATCCGTGCCGTGCCATTACAATGCATCAGCCAGCTGGCTCCCAGTGCGCTGAAGATGCTCTCTAAGAACCTGTTTTGAACAGTGCAACAAGGAAACAACTTTATTATCTTCAGACCACAAATGCAAACAGTACACATTATAGGATTGTCTTCTCCCAGAGCTCCACCTGGTTTTCATATTGAAGATAAAGCGCTTGCATGACTCAGTCTCTCGTGTGCAGGGGGAGTTGTTTTTGGTTCAAGCTGCCCATGCAGTGCCATCCATATCCTGGGACAGGCAAGGAGCTTGCCCTTGACCGCCCCTTAGGGCTAGCTGGATCTCATATGAAGAGGGGGCTTCACTAAGGAGACTCCTTGCACCAGCACACCAGGAGCACCCCCATGGGTGGTATCAAACAGCCACTCTCATCAAAGCCACCCGTCACTCTGGGGTCCACGGCCTTTCCCCAGATGGAGTGGGGGTAGGCTCCCCATGGGTTCACCGCACTTTAGAGTGACACTGCAGGCTGAAAAAAACAAATTTTCTTTTGTGCTCCCTGTGCTTTCCCTGATTTCTTTTTTTTAAACTAGTTTCTTGTTATTACTTTGTTCTGTTTCTACCTCAAGAAATATATTTTTCTGGACTGTAGGTCTGGGAGAGATTCAGCCCAGCAGGTTAGTACCAGCTAATATCGCTGGATACATCCCAAAGGAGGAAAAGGGGAGTTACAGCTACCAGGGGTAGAGCCTGCACCCTTCCTCTTCACTTTTTCGTGACTTTGAGAGAAGCCAAACTACTTCCTGCAGCCTGCACCATACAACCATATATCCTTGTTTTGTATGCACATTTCTACTGCTTTCAGCATCACCAGGACCCAGGGGCAAAGGGAAGGGAAGAGATTTGTGCTCACTTGAGAAAACGGCCCAGAGCCTGTCACCTCTCAAGCATCTGGAAAGGCTTGCAGTGTACCCGAGGGGTGCTGTTACTCTGAAATACCAGATCTTGTCCAGCAGTTTGCTGAAGAGTGCTGCCCTTCCACAGTCGACATGCACGTCCCTTCTACAGCAGGCAACTGAAAGGTGCTGATTTAGGCAATTTATAAGAATTAGGTCATAACACTGATTTTTCCCGTGCTGCTGCTGTCTGGTGGATGTCACAGGGAGCAGCAGCGTTAATGGTGTCTGTGTTAGCACCAAGCAGATCTAGATTAAAGCAGAAGGTCCACTGGCTTTGTGATGACTAGAGATAGTAAGGATGGCTTGAGGGACCACTTGATTTTAATGGGCAAATACAGGCATTTTCCTGTTGAGGATCCCTTCCTAGTGGAAGTGCGGTGCTTTTGAGCCAAATCACTAATCTTTTTTCCTGTCATTCCATTACTCTCGTCAGTCTGTAGATGCTGCAAACAGTACAGTGTCTTCCATTTGTATGAGAATGACAACATTACCATGGAAATGACCTGGTAAATGGTCCATTCAGCTGATAATTTTACTTCAAGCACTGAAAAAAAATTAGCACCAGAAAATGTTCTCAGATCCCGAACTACTTTCTGTGCCACATTAAAAAATGTATATGACTTGCACTAATGGAATTAAACTTAGACAAGATAAACACTCAATTTTTCCTTGAGTTGTAATTTCCTTCAAGAGCACTAGACTCAGAATGCCAGGGACCTTTCAAGGTTTGATACAATAAAGTTAAAACAGGCTTTCCTATCTTAGCTGTGTCGCCTTTTTTCTTCACTGCACTTCAGGTGTGAAAGATTTAAAATAGACTGAAAGAACCGCAAACCCCACACTGAGGACAGTTATTTGTAACTCTGTCATTCCTCCCTCATCTCCCCTAATCCTGACAGTCGTGCTAGCTTGACTCCTTGTTATGCAATTGCCATATCTCATCACCCTGAATTTACCAAACAGATCGCACTGCCAAACAGGTAGGTGGGATTTGCATATGTCGTACTTGAAATAGACAGGGGCAAACTCCAAATTTATCCATATATTTGACTGGTTCTTGTAAGCGTATAATGAGAAATAATTAGATTAAAATAAGGCATACAAGAATGAAATGTTATGGTTTAAGGCTCACAGAAATAAGCTTAAATTCGCTGGGGGTAAAAAATATTAACAAAGCTTTAACTCTAGCTAGCTTTGAAATAGGGATGTGAAGTCTTAATTTCAGGCTTTGAATCAATGTAACATTCACTGCATGCTTCAATGCTGAAAACTTTTTCTTGGTTCATTCTTCACATGGATATAATCTGAGAACATGGATTTAAGCATGTACTTGATGGCTTTACTGAGCTGACAACAGAATACTTTAATTCTGGAGACTCTGTATTTCCATAGTCAGTAGTGAGGAACAATCTGCTCAGCAAGCAATTTATGCAAATTGACTTTAATGAAAAATCTTCTCTCCTTTACTACAAATATAGAAACTTCCAAATAAGATTCTTTATATCACAGAATCACAGAATCACAGAATCACAGAATAGTAGGGGTTGGAAGGGACCTCTGTGGGTCATGTAGTCCAACACTCCTGCCGAAGCAGGGTCACCTACAGCAGGCTGCACAGGACCTTGTCCAGGCGGGTCTTGAATATCTCCAGAGAAGAAGACTCCACAGTCTCCCTGGGCAGCCTGTTCCAGTGCTCCGTCACCCCCAGAGGGAAGAAGTTCTTCCTCATGTTCAGACGGAACTTCCTATGTTGCAGTTTGTGCCCATTGCCCCTTGTCCTGTCACTGGGCACTACTGAAAAGAGCTTGGCCCCATCCTCCTGACACCCACCCTTCAGATATTTATAAGCATTTATTAGGTCCCCTCTCAGCCTTCTCTTCTTC
>Ga0065711_1027035_pt1 | contig 55268 bp, 35 predicted proteins | sample Hoacrofraction12_FD_59098 | JGI IMG/M metagenome (GOLD analysis project Ga0065711, IMG submission 59098) | Hoatzin crop microbial communities from Cojedes, Venezuela - Epithelial fraction 12 v2 (version 2) | ecosystem: Host-associated > Birds > Digestive system > Esophagus > Crop | place... | reverse complement strand
ATCTGAACCCTGGAAAGATAATAAAGTCCAGCTGTTTGTCCACAAGGAGTTCTACTGCAGTAATTGAATTATACACACTTTTTCCAACCAAGGCCTTGAATGTCAGGAAGATGGTTCTTGCCGCGCCGCTTCTGTGTTGGGCCGGGCCGGGTCAGCACGCTGGGATCGGGGGGGGAGTGGGTCGTGTCACTGGTTGCCCGGGAGGGGCCATGTGTCTCACCAGGTGTAAGGTTTGCTGACCTGCCTGGTGTGGTTGTTACTGGTGCTGCAGGCTGTGCTGTGTCTGAAGGACTGCGCGGTTTTATGCTGGAATTCACTCTGCTTTGATATCAGGTGGGGTATGCCATTTGCTGTAGAGGGACACTGTTGTACATTTTTGGGGTGCCGCATTTTGCATCCCACTTCCCATTTCTCTGGATTTAAAGGATCGTCAGGTTCTGGCAGATTTACCTCCCACTTTTCTCACGTTGGGTTAGGAATTTCATCGTATGTGGGGTTAAATATTTCGAAAGACTGCAGCTCTGTCCCTGCTTTGGAGATAACGGTGGAGGAGTAGCAGCCACTTGTAAGTTAGTTTCTGCGAGTTTTAGAGCATTTAAAGCTGTATGCACTGATTTCCAAGTAATGATTTCCTCAGGGATTTTAAACTGCGAGACTTTGTTCTTTCAAAATTCTCTGTAAATCTTTTAATGGAGCTTTCGTTCCTTTCAGCTGATCATGCTTTTGACAGCTCGAAAAACAGGGGCTAATTGTCACTCTTCTTTGTTGCTGACCTGCACAGAGTCCCCGATTCTCTGCCACACATCCAAGTCGAACTGATCTGTCGTTGCTATCAGCTTTCGTCGGCGGTACCACAATAATAGTCCCGATATCTCTCCTTCAGTTAACCTAAAGTTGGCTCAATTGGTCCACCAATTCCAGCAGGCTCTTCTGCGCCGCCTTTTCCAACACTGATACAGTGGAATCCATACTGCCGATGTTCATGTCCCCCCGGCGTGCCGCTGATCCGCTCCTGCGTCTCTCGGGCAGCCCCGTTTACTTCTGCAGCCGGCAGTCCCCTGCCTTCTTCGGCTGGTATCAAAGTCGGGGTCACCACAATGCCAAGTTTCAGCATCTGTGCAGGGACAGGAACGACTCTCACATATTGATGCAATGCACAGTCAGTTCACTTTATTGCTCCGCTTACTTGGTTATATACATTTTTCATATCTGTACTCACGATCACGTTTATTCGGATAGGCTACAGACATAAATCACACGCTGTTCACGCGCCCCGTATTCCCTTATGATTGGTAACTATGCACTAATGCCAATAGCAACAGACCGCCTCCAAGTCCTTGAACACATCTTGTTTTTGCTAACCCACATCATGTGTACTATCAGCATTTTGTCAATTGCTATTCTTAGCTGCTCTTTCCAGCGGCCTGTTCAGTTATGATAACTGTTTTGCTTAAGTGACCTAGTCATGCTAACTCTCAAGCTACATCAACCCCAACATGAACTATACATTACACAACTTTCTCACCACCTGATGCATGATTTGCAGCCAGTCCCCAGGCCATGATTGCGGAACCCGGAACTCTCAGATTTCACAAATTTCACAGTACTCCCAAATAAGACTGAACTCATGGAAAATTTTACACTCCCAGAAAAAAAAAAATCACAGAAAAAAGAAAGAAAAAAGGATTCCTGCCCCCAAACCAATCACCATTTGTAAACTCAGCATGATGTCTAAGGTATGAAATATTTCCATTAGCCAGGCTGCGCTAGCTGTCTGGCTGTACTCCCTCCCAGTTCCTGCACACCTGCTCATTAAATGAGCATGAGAAACTAAAAAAAGTCCTTGATTTCCTAGCAATAACTAAAAACATAAGTGTTATCAACATTTTCTCGTACTAAATCTGAAACACAGCAGCTACTGGAAGGAAAATCAACTCTGTCTCAGCTGAAATCAGGACAGAGCTCTTTTTCACTGATTTAATGTTTTTGTTAGAAGGCTGGGCCAGAAACCTGCAGTAGTGTTGTATTAGATCTCTGTATTCTTGGAGAACAGGCAGCTCCATCTCTAGGAGGGAGAAGGAAGGTCTCCGGACACCTAACAGAAAAGAAAGGCTACAGATGGTACCAGGAAGTCAGCTGGTCTCTGAAGCTCAGAAATAGATAAAGTTGTACCCAAGAAGAAGAGTTCAGAGCTTAAAAGCCCAAATAATTTGTATGTCTGTTGTGCAAGTACAGAAGAGTTTGTGTCATACCAACAGAGTTAAAAGGAAGGGAAATGCAGAATAGCTGAGGAAAAAAAAGGTAACAAAAACCAAGCAGTGAACTAAGGTCAAGTGGCTTCTATGCTCTGCTGCAGAATGATTTGCCCTGTCCACTCAACAATGTTTTGGAAGACAAAAGAAAAAAGCAATGTTAGGAAGGCAAAAGCTGTCAGTAGAGAAAACAACATCAAATGAAGATGAGGTCCTGGAAAGAGTGGGCCAATAACATAAAATGTTAAAGCTAGTGAAGCTTGTGATCCCATTTTAATAAAGGTTTACGGTTTACTGATTTTTTTCCCTTTATTGATGTACATTGGAAAGAAGAAATTAAAAACATTGGCACAGGATCTTATTCTTAGGAGGTTCTAAATATACTGAAACAGAAAGGAGAAGTAGTTGGCTTTACAAACAAATCAGAAATCAAAGAAAACAATTCATAGATGACCTATAACACAGATTAGAGGTGCTCTGCAAGGGATCTTTTGAGTTTGTGAGAGCCAAAGAAACTGTATATTTACACTGTGGGAACAGAATAATTCCTATTTTGTGTGTTAGTGAAAAGGATAAATCCTGGATGTGTAATTCAAGAACAGTTTCTGTATAGTTGATGAATTACAAAGAAAATAATGTAACTTTGTTTTTCTTTTAGAGCTGTTTCCCCACCAGCCTTTTCTGTATTAATTCATTTACTTCTGCTTATAGATGAGAAACCAATGGTAAAACTGTGGGCTTGGGGTCCAGGGAAGAGGGAGGTGAAGATTTTGGCTGGAGAAAGTATTCTGAGAACAAATTGATGCATGAAGACTAATGGCAGGTGACGTGCAGGGACCTTAGAAACCCAAGACAGTTTGACAGCAGAAAGTGACAAAACTTTCTGCCTGACCTTCCTGTAGCACCAGTAATGTCCCTGCAGGGAAAGGAAGTCAAGATACAGTGAATGTAATGCTGTGAGGGAGAGAGTGAGTGAGTGAGTGTGTGACTTAACCGAGCACGGTAGAAGCTCTAATCTTGTTAGTTCTTGGTTAAGCCGCAGTGTTCAGATCCACTACAGGTTTTTGTTTACTCTGTCTCACCTGTGACAGTAACTGTCCTGAGTTCGGCCAGGACAGGGTTAATTTTCATCAGAAGCCAGGATTGAACACAGCCGGACGGACTGACCCAACCTGGCCAAACAGAACAGGGTATTCCATACCATGTTTTGCCATGCTGGGTTCTGGCTGGGGGGAGCTGGGCGGTGGGAAGTCAGTTGAGGCTAGGGAGCATGGGCGGCAGCGGGCGGTGAGAGAGGCTTTCTGCATTCTGCTGTTTGTGTTGTGTGTTCTCCTTATCTGTATTGTTGCTGTTACTGTTCCCTTTGCTGTTCTGTTTAACTGTCCTTATCCCGACCCACAAATTTTTGCCTTTTTCTGCCCATTCTCTTCCCCACTCCAGTAGGGGGAGGGGCAGTAGAGCGACCGCGTGGCCCTTTTGTTGCCGGCCACAGCCAAACTATAACAGTAACACAAATTACATTCTCAGTATAGTATCATTTATGAAACTAGCATGTCATTCTCAGAATATTTAGAAATAAGCAAAGAATTTTTTTTAAAATCCATTAACTAGCTACTATTAGTATAACTGGATGCTTAAGCCACACATTTTGGTGATTCAATTATCATTACAGTTAACAAGTTTCACTCGTGTTTCCAGTTTCTAATATTTTATGTAATTTTCCATTACAAAAAAAAATGAGAATAAAGAAGTAAAATAAAAGAAGAAATAGATGACCTAATGATCTTTGGGCAGAGGTCCAGGAGATGATGTGGTTTCTTTTTCCTGTTTTTTTTTGCTCTTATTGATGAAATGTTGATATGAAATACCTGCTAGGAAATATTTTTGCTTGCCGTCCTTTACATGTCAATACTATTCTTTAACAGTAACTCAGGGAGTCTAAAAAATCTTGAAATCCTCCAAGGTTTTATCTCCAAATATTGGACTGCGAGGAGCCATTAATTCTGGAGAAGGCACATGTGCGTATGTATTATTTGCCAATGTCATGTAAACTCCTAAAACCAGGAAAGCTTATAAGAGAAAACTGACATTTATTCCGTAAAAGCAAAATTACATCTATTTTTCAGCTATGGTGTTGCAAGGGAGAAAAATGCAATAATGAATAGTAATTTTAGAGTGTATCTGACAAAAAAAGCGTGCGCCTTCCTGTCCACTGAAGGTGGACTGTGACATCATTCAGTCATGGAAAATGAAGAAACAGCTCAGCAGGCAGCTGTTTTGTCGATGTTTTATTTCTCAAGGTAGTAGAGAGATTCCAAATCATGCCTGGAAAGAAAACTGTTTGTTTGAGTGAATATGTCTCAAAGACTTTTTTTAGTTTTACAAAACTTCAAGGGACAAAAGTAGTTGGAAAATTAATGAACAAAATCCTAATTTATATTTTTTCTACAAAATTGCACCAAGTAATCTTAGTAACTGTCCTAAAAGACAAAAGATGATGGTATAGAGGTGGAAAAAGTACATTTGTTCAACTTGCAGAAAATAATTCACTGACTTCACTGCTTGTTATGTCACAAGACTCACATACAATAAAAAGATCAGGGAATACTGACCAAATAATTAGAGGAAAATGCTATAAACATTGTCTCACAAGGAAGATCATACTCATAGTAAAAATTTGTGATAGTTTATCACAGGAAAAATTATATTTACATTAAAATATTCAAATAATATATTGTACATTATAATTTATATTTATGCATTTAAGAGATACGTAATCCTTTTTTCAAGATATGTAATTCGATTTCTTCAAAGTTACAAAACCATGTCCTTTTGTCTTATAACTGTTCAGTTAGATTTCAGACAAGCAGCAGTAAAAATTCAAAGAATCTCTAATACGTGAAAAAGGATCTGTGCTTTAGATAAATAAATATTTTGTGTGTCCAGGTGGCCAACAAGGCCAACAGCATCCTGGCTTGTATCAGGAACAGTGTGGCCAGCAGGACTAGGGAAGTGATCATTCCCCTGTACTCAGTATTGGTGAGTTCCTGAAAGGAAGTTGTAGTGAAATGGGTCTCAGTCTCTTTTCCCATGTGACAAGTGATAGAAAGAGAGGAAATGGCCTTATATTGCACCAGGGGAGGTTTAGATTGGATATTAGGAAAAATTTCTTACCCGAGAGGATTGTCAAGCATTGGAACAGACTGCCCAGGGAAGTGGTTGAGTAGATGTGGCACTTAGGGACATGGTTTAGTGATGGATTTGGAAGTGTTAGGCTTTTGACTAGAGTCAAGGATCTTAGAGATCTTTTCCAACCTAAACCATTTTATGATCCTATGATTCTAAGATACTTCCCACCCTCACATCCACTCCATTTTATAGTACCTGAGAGGATTGTCTTCCTTGACAGATTTGATACAGATTCTTCATTCTGTGTGAAGTAGTACATAAAATAAAACAGTACAAAGTTTGCCAAAAAAACTCAGGATGTAACTAAATACACTTTGGGTTGGATCATCAATGAAGTTGAGTAAAATTAAATAACCCTTCTAACTACAACACTGTGAACTTATCTAGTCAAAGAAAAGATTTAATTATATGACTTTTGTGACATATATGATGCTTGCTTTCTATAACCTGACATTTTTATTTCAAAATAATTCATTGTTCCATTTTTTCTTCACTCCTTTTTATGTTTCAGACTCAGCTTTTTACTTTTAAATTTTATGTGCCACCTGCCAGGTCAATCTTATTTTTATATTTTTATGACATTCTAAAAACTTCACTCTCTGCAGTTCTTCCACTTGTTAATTTTGGAGACTGCCACTTCTTTTAACTACGTGAGATGAACAGCAAAAAAAAAATGTTTTAGAAGTATTTTCACACATAAACTAGTAAATATCAATCTTCAGTATGACTTCTGCATTCTTTAAGAATATTTATTTTTTTTAAAAAAGACTAAATATTCCCTGTTTTAGTCCCTGCAGTTTTCTGACATATTTTTTAGTAAAAAAGCTTTGTGATGTATGTTTATGTTGCAGCAGATGAATTTTCTTTTCTCATATTTGGTCTTCTCAGAACAGACCTAGAATAACAAAGATCAGAGTTGGAATAACAGGAAAATAAAAGAACTGTACCAATATGCTGATATCTGTATGTAGTATTGAGATTTCCACTGAGATCTCCCATACTTTCAGAGGGTCTAAAGTAACAGGCAAGAAAAAATCCAATTCATCAAGGAAATCTATTTATATTATTATTACAATTATATCATACTAAAAAAACCAAACCAAAACCCAACCCAAAATCAAAAAAAACACCTCAATACATCAAATTACTCATTAAGAAAGGATCTTAAACAAGATAAACCTTTAGAAATACCTATTAGGAAAATCTGATATTCTTAAAAAATAAATCATGAAGAGGCAACCTGAATTTTTGAGAGAAAATGTTATAGAACTCAAGTCTTTCGCTAATAAAAGAACTTATGATATCAAGAGATACAGAAATTGTTGCCTGCCTTCTCAGTTGGTTTCTTAACACAAGCCAGTTATAATTTCACAGGAAGATCAAGAGCATTTTTGCTGTCTAGACTATGAATAAAATATATCTTATAGAATTTGAAGATTTTTCATATGATGTGAAGGAAATAACTTTGTAAGCAAAGCTGACCTACAGTTTCTGTACATAACATTCTATCTCTGTAGTTACTTCCTTAATTCCTGTCACCTTTTTTTATCTCCGTATGCTTCATTAGAAATGTATCATGAATTTGTTGTCGTTATGAGAAAGTGTTTATGCTATTTATGCACAAATTGTGTCATACCTTATTACAAGCAGCAAAACCTTGAATTAACACAATCACTATCTGAAAAAAAATTAAAGAAGAAAATGGAACAAAGCAGATACCACCCTCCTCTAAGCATTTAATCCACAGTGCATCACCATTGACCCATTTAGTACAGGGAGGACACAATAAATCAATGTTTGTTAACTTATGCACAAGTAGAAAAAGGCAATTTCATGGGTCAGACAACATAGTCATGAAACATCTGTGAAGCAGTGGTGCATTGTCTGTTCAGCAGGCCAAAGCCAAAATGACAAAAATCCTTTGACTTTCATGTGCATTTTGAATTCCTTTCTGTTATGAAATTGTCAAACGCTCACTTTTGTCAATAGCAATTGTTAACAACATATCCATAAAATCTCAGATAAGTGTTTAAAGCATTCAGAGTGGTATTTTTTTAAGTGATTGGGGTGGTGGAGAAAGAAAATGAAAACAACAACATAAAATACACAAGAAAAGTGTTCATAGAAAGTTTCATTCTAGGACTTGATCTAAACCTTCACAGGTCCAACGAGATAGTTTACTTTCAAAGTCAGTAGAGATTTATATAGACAAAAGTCATAATTTTGTCAAATTTGAGATCAACACTTACCTGGTGAAATAGATGGCGGAGAACGAAACACTGTCTGTGTATATATTAGTAACACTAGATGTGTCCACAAGATGTATGCATTCCTAAAGGACAAAATTAACTGTAAAATCTGAACCCTCTTCTGTGAACCAGGAATTACACAAGTAATATATCTGTGTCTTTAAAACAATCTCTTCCCTACTGTCTTAAATTCATGCATGTCCAAAACCTTTCTGAAATTTTTCCAGTGCTATGTTTCTAATAAGGCTCAGCTGACTACTTAATTCGTAATAGAACCTTCTTCAGCTACCTACCTTGACCTCTACATTAGCATATAAGCAAAATGACAGTGAAAAGCCGATGCCGAAATTTTATTAGACGTCCTAGCATTGTAGGTTCTGTTAATTTATAGCTGAATGAAGGTGTCAAGAAGTTGCATTTTTGTATTATTTAGAAAGAATAATTTATGCATTATTAAAATACAGCATATTCTGGCAGAATTTTAAGAAAAGAAAAAAAAAGAAAAAAGGAAAAAAGAAAAAATCTTATGCATGTATGCTCTTTAATGATTTACCATTAAGAAAAAAATCACTTTCACTGCCCTTCTAGTAAAACAAACTAGCTGTGTTTTCCTTCCTGAGCAGAGGGAGTTTAATTTAATCTCAGAGCTTTCAAAAGCATTTAATGGATATTTGAAATGATAATGCCTAACTTTTGAGCTCTTCAGTCCTCATGCATATAAAGTTATTACCAAATTGAGTTATGTCTGTTGAAGTAAAAAGGCAAAATCTCAGCCATATTTTAGTTTTGATGTTAAATATTAAGTAAGATCACAATTAAAACCTCTTCATAACAGATTTACTTTTGCTGTTAGAGTGTTTGCATTTGAATGGTATTTTTAAGTTAAGTTTTACTGTAGATATTTCTACACCATGGTTCATGGAAAATTACTATGCTATCGTGATACTTACCTTTAATGTGTAAAGATTGCTTTAGGAGCAAACATATGCCAATTTGTCTAATAGGATAACTTCTAAAGACTGTGTTAAAATTGTGTCCAAATGACTGGTAGCTATGTCATACAACTTATAGCGGACGGATAAGAAAAAAAAATGAAAGAAATTTAGAGGTGTACTACTTGTTTGGCATTTCTGTCTACAGGCTAGAAAAAATGAAAGCAAACCAACCAGTTACCCAACGAAAGCTGGGTAGGCTTACTCAAGGTCTCTTTCTTTTGGAAGGTGTTTTTGTGTCAGTTTCGCTCTCTGACAGTGCATTCATTATAGAGTAGGCAATCATTCTGTTATGTATTGAAAGTGAGGTGATACAGATTCCTTCAAAGAGCAGCATTACATAATTGAAAGACATGAACAATATCAGTCTTCTGTTTCCTGTTCTCCCTTCCTTTTTTCTCCCTCAGGTACTTTACCACTATCATTCTGTCTTACAATGAAACAGCAGAAATAAGTGCAAAAAACGAAATTCCAAAGACAGGAGGAAACCAGTTTTAGGTGAGCTGTTATCAAATGATCTGCACATTTCATAATTGGAGCTTTACGATTTGAGGCCCCATGAGCTATGCAAGCTATTCAACTAGCTTATGATTTGTCTTCTAAAAAGGTGTAGAAAGAGGGTCTTACCGGACACCTTTCTCTGCTTATAGATGCACTTTCTCACTCTCATGTCCTGCTTTATGATGATGTTGCAGATGTTTGTTCAGACCACAGCGGTAAGATTTATTCACGTCTCACTGGGTAGCGATAAGCTGGAGAGAGAGAAGCAGAACATTAAACTTCAAGTCCACACTCTGAAAGGCCTAATTAAAGAACAATGACCGCTACTAGATAATCTGTGCACACAAGCATAATTTAAAATATTGACACAGGACAATTTCTGATGCATCAAAGCATGCAGGAATATTTGTTGATTTTTAAGTAGGCTATAGTGTTCTGATTTTCAATGGAATCAATAATGTAACCAGAAATAAGGAAACAGACTGTCTTATCCCTATTTTTTATTTTCTAATGCATGTTTTAAAATAGGTTCAATACATGATAGTTTAATGTCACACCTCAGATATACCTTGCAAAGAAATGGACTTAAACACTAGTCTGTAAACTCCAGATTTTTACAAAGCAATTGTTTTGACTTCTGAAGACAAAAATATGTATCTAGTAATTAAGCAGTAAGGTGAACAGTGCCTGAATTATTCTGAGATATCATCACACCTTGAGGACACTGCAAGAGATGAAATAAAGCAGATATTTTTCCCACTGCTGCAGAAGTGGTATTAACAGACTCTCTGGAGTTTCTAAGATAAAGGTAAATTAAGACTATTGCAAGAGACAATTAAAACTACAAAGATATACACATACATACTGCAGCATATAAGAACGGAGTAGTATTAATTCGAATAGTTCAAAATCTCTCTGACAGCCCTAGTAAGCCTTACTGTCATTAATCAGACTTGACCTGACTAAAAAAAAACAAAACACACTCCCCAAAACACAAAACTCCTACAGATTTAGTATTTGCATGCATTAAGCTTTTTTTTTATGCAAAATGATTACTTGCATTCTAACACCCTACTGTAGTTGCTTCATCTTATGAATGCTGTCTTGAATACAAATCCCACCCATTTTATTTATATCTACATATATACACACACGTATACGTATATGTGTGTATGTGTGTGTATGCAAAAGCAGAGATTAAAACCATAATCAATATAACTTTTAATGGGATACATACAGATGAGTCAATTTTCCCTATTCAGTTCTAGCAATACATCCAAGATGATTAAACTGAGTTCAGTCACTCCGTACACCTTTCAAATTCGAAGGACAGAAAAAGTAGTGTCTATCTGTGTTGATTGCAGTCACATGCTGGAAAAACCAGTTCTTAATAGAGATGTGATGCATCTATGTTTCAGTTTAGCAAAATTATTCAGAATCAGAGTCAAATTACGTTATATAATAGTACAGAGAAGTCCACTAGCTATTGCTAAAGATGAAGATACTGTACTTAGTAAAAAATTTCTTGGCACTGCTTGTTTTATTCTAAAAGGAGAGGAAAAAACTTAAAATGTATTCTGAAGTAAATATTACAGTTTATAAAAATAATTCAGAACTTCATAGTACTTCTTTAAAAGAGTTTCCTAAACAGGCAATATATGGTATTGAGTCATATATGGATAATATATATGACTTTCAGCCAATGAGTTATAAATTCCACTGACTTCTGTAGAAATATGATTAAGTTTGTATTATAATACTTAGTATACTTCCTAGAAATCCATAAGGCAAGAATAGAAGTGTATTAAGGGAGATTTATTACACTTAATTACACAATATTTCCTAAACCAAATATGTCACCTGAACTCCAAAATCCCTAAGAGCAGAGGAAAGTATTTCTTATTAGCTGTATATTTATTTTTAGAATGTGCTTTGTAACAATAATAGTGAGAAATAATAATGATGAAATGTTTACTGATGATGAATTTTTCTGTTTGTAATGTTATTTAGTAGAAAAAATAAATGAGTTTGATCAATACATAGGTCTTCAAGAGACCTTTTTAAGCACATCATGTTGCATAAATTGAACTTTTCAGTTTGGGAAGAATAGTATGACTTTTTTGTTTGTGTATCCACTGTTTCTATGTTATGTTCTATTGAAAGAATTCACCAGGACATAGAGAGGAAGGCGCTCCTGCTGGCTTGTCAAAATCAGGTAGAAACTTCCAGAAAGAGAAAAACAGCAAAGTCTCTTAGAGCAACTGAATAGCCTGGTTGGAGAATGGGCATACAGTTTTACAGTGGCACAGAAGAAATAAAGTTTTATTCTGAAACACATGGAGGCCTATTAAAGATTGTGGCCACCCAAAGTGATCCTGAAAGTTGCTAGTTTAAAAAAAAAATGGGAGAAGTGTCATTCTGCAAGGAACCAGTGGAATTTATAGCATGTCTTTCATATTGCAATCTGTCTTGACTATATCTAATTTTACTTGTGTTAAAAGTCTGTTCCAAAGTCCTTAGGGTGTTCCTTTTTCTGGGAGGAAGGGGGGTTTGTTTCATTTTATTTTCTGTTATTTTGTTTTGTTTTCTTACAAATCAGAGTATTCAAGTGTTTCAGTGTTTCTGATGTGCTTGCTTAAGACAGAGGAGCAGGGATGTCCAGATTGAAGATCTAGATGTCTTACAGCCCCATCACAATGTTTGTGTATCTGCAATTAGCAGCTGTGTGATAGTTAGTACACTGGCTTTAGTAGATATCATCATTACTGGAGCATACGAGGTGTTGTCCAGCCAGAGCAATAATGACTTGAAGCAGCATCCAGAAGGAAAATTGAGCTGAGTAAGTATGGAAATTTAAAGCCATATAAACTGTATAACAGCTGTATTTCTGTAGGTCCAATAATTTTATATAAGCAAGATATTGTAATGTTGCAGTTTCTATGTTTTGCAAAGCATTAATGGAAGCTGGAACTCAAATCGGAGACTAAGAAAAAGAACCTCGGGTGTTTTTCTAACTACAAAGAATTCATGGCCAGCTGGAAGTCAGAGAAATGTATGCTTAACTGCTTTGAATAGTCTATGTTTTACATGTAGTAATCTGTGCATATTCGCTCTGATTACTCAAGGGGAAATAAATACTGTTTATGAAAGATTGTCTATTATTCCCAAATTAGAAAGAAAATACATTCTATAACAATGAAAATCTGGCTGCTGTTCTGTAGACTTTGAAAGAAACCCTTCCTTACTGATGCAGTTCTCCATAAATAATCCCAGTTATGTTATTCATGCAAGGTGCTACATGAGTAAGGAGTCAAAATCTTCTGATTTTTTAAATACATCTTGAATCACTATGAATTTACTACAAAATTGTAACTGAACATGAGACAGCATATGTTCAGTTGTGATTTTCTTTCTTCCTAGGGCCAGATAGAACAGGAACACAAAAAACATGGTACATGAAAGAATGCAGTCTGACTCTCAGTTTCTGAGCCAGAAGCAGAATAGACAAGGTTTCAGCTTCTCATTTCCCATCAATACTTATTCTCTGGGGGAATATGTGGAAAACAGTACCGATGTTGCTCATCCCTGTAGGACTGGTGTCTGCATGGGTCTAGCTTGTTGATTAAAGCAACCTTAGTGCTATTTGCAGTTCAATAAGGCAAAGAGACAGTGTCTTCTATTCTTACTTCAATTGATTAACTATAAATTTTTTATTTAAATTTAATTTAAGTGGTAGCATAAACAGATTTGGAGTAAGGGAACTTAACAATATATGAAATCTCTTACAGAAAATATTTCTTAGTGATAACACAAAAAAACCCGATAAATTACAAAGTCACTACACCATCATCCAGAAGCAATGCTGCAAAAGCCTTGTATCTATTCTGAGACTTCATTATATGTGAAACATGTCTTCTCATCCCTCCCCGTTTCTATTAGGAAAATGTCCTAAAAGAAGTAGTATTTCTGGGTTTTACATGCTATTAATTTTCATTTTCCTAATATTTGTCCTTCATTATTTTACAGATAATAGTATTTTAGTCCAAGGTTTCAAACTCTCCATGTCTCTGTCTATGCTGTTCACACTGGAGTTGTGTTTGTGGTCTATGGAGACAACAATAATTCTTCCTTGACAAAACAGAAGAAACTCCATTGCAAATATGAATAGTCAATTGTACATTTTCAGCTTTTTTCTGTTCTTATGAAAATTATTATCTGATCTTACCTAATCTCATAAGATCTTTTCCTGTTTGAATAAAGCTATGACCTAACACTGGGAGCCTAAATCACTTCTCATGTCCCCACATTAAATTCATACTGGCTCCACATGTGGAGTGAGACACAAATAGGCCAAGATTTGCACCCTGATTTCTACAGAAAAGGAGCCTGTGAAAGTATATAGGTTGGATCAGTCTCAGGGTACTGCAACCAGGCTGCTGGAAGTTCCGTGTGCACTGACAAGTCAATTAAGTTATATTTTGAAAGTCTTTCGCGGACAGAAAAACCTAACCCAAACCAAACCCAACCAAACAAACATTTTTTTAAGGAAGATTTTGAGATCAGCTTAAGCTATTACACATCTCCTGTCAATTAAATCGTTATGGAGACAAGCAGAAGTCTGCAAGCACATATATTCAAATAAATTTTCATAAAGTTTTCTCTTAAGGAAAACCAAATAAATACAAATTTTTAAGAGTGGGAAATCCTGGACAATCGAATAAAAAAATATCAAGTAACAGGTACAGGACTGGTCATATTCTATAGTGTGCTGATGTAATTCCATACAACTTCAGAAGGATATATATATATATATGTTAGCCTTAAATCCTTCAGGCTTGTGAAATTGTACATCTCTCTATCTAAATTATTTTTACAGGAATTATTATATCTTTTCTTTTTTATGTAAAATATTTGTAATCTAGATATGGAGCTGAAGAAAGGAAACAACAATAATTTCTTTCAGTTTATAACCATGAAATTCTTATTCTGCTTATCTGAAAAGAGTAAAACGTATTATCTGGGTTGTTCCTTTGGGCTATTTTACTGCTCAGAAATAGTTATTCAGGATATCTTTCTGTCTTATTCTGTGATCACTGTAGGTCTTGCCAGGTTAAATTTCTATACCAGATGCCAAATTTTTAAGGCTTTTTAAAGTATCTGTAGAAATTACCTGCATGTGATCCCCAAAAAGAGATAGGAATAAACATGACATAGCTATATAAACAGTATCATCTCCATAGGAAGAGATAAGTATTCCTAGTGTATTAGGCCAATGCAGCACAATTTTTCACTCCATTGCACCTGCATGTGTACTGTGGTCTTTACTGTGTTATCAGTACAAGAAACGTTCTAATTTTCATATAAATGTTTAACTTTAGGCACATTAACGATCCAATTCATGCTAATAGACCTATTCATGTAAGTGTACATGTCAAAGTTTGCAGAATTAAAGTACATTCCTCAGATTAAATATTCTATATTTATGTTTGTGAGTTAGTAGATCCTCATAAAAATGAAGTGAGCTTAATTTTTCTTATGGTTTTAAACAAGATTTTTTAACTGCTAAGGGAAAAAAAAAGAAAAGCAGTATGTCAATGCTAAAATAAATCAAGTTAACTTCAAAGGACAAAGCGAGAAGAGAGGTTTACTTCTAAGTGCTAGATACATATCTGAAGTCTTCAGGGTCATGAAATCTATGCCAGCACTGATATGTTCTTTGGCTGAAAGCACAGCATATTACTTCAGTGCTATCTCTCAGTCTATTAAAAAACTAACTGTGAAAAAAAGGTCAAAAGAGACCTGACAAAATGACTTAGATGCTTCATTTGATGTTGCAGTTGTTTCTTTAGTTCAGCTATTATTTTTTATCACCTTGGTTTCATGGTCCAATTCTTTTGATAACAGTGGTAGAAAACAATAAGCATGACATAATACTAGTCTCATTTTGTAAACTCGGTGTAGGCTGAGTGTGCTACATTATTACATGTTTTTTAAAATAATTAAACTGAAAACAGGAAAAGATCTCAGTTCCCTGAATTTCAGGTGCTTGAAGCCTGCTGGAATGGCTGAAAGCAGAGCTCAAGCCATACTGGTCTAGCACTTCATTAAGAAGCCAGACTCCATATCATTTCCCTCCTCCTCCAACACCTGTACTGTTCACATTGTGTCCAATCCCAGTGCAGCTGCTTATTCTCAGAGTTTCTCCAAGGCCGTGTACTGTGTATATTGGAGCCTACCTAATTTCTAGCACCACAGCAGACAAGTGCACAAATACCTCTTCTGTGTTCTCTCAAGAGTGTTTGTAGACATGAGCCAAATTCCTTTCCATCACTGAGACTAAAAGTCCGCCTCAGATTCTGTCAAAAAATGTGCAGGCTGTCCATTTTAGAAAAGACAAGAGATTCTATCTTCCATAACTTTTTGGATCACTCGCTGCAAAGAGCTAAGTACAATTTTTTTTTTCCATTTTGCTGATCTTGCTTTGCCTGGGAGAGAAACAGATAGAGACAAGATAATCAGACTGACTTTCTGTAACACAAATTCTTGCATTACCATTTTATAATTACATCAACTATTCTGACATCTTTTTCGTACACAGTGTTTTTATTTTGTGCGAGTTTTCTTTATTATCTCTAAGCTGAAGCAGCTTGATGTTGATAAACAAAATCATAAGCAAACAGAACTGGAGACAGGTGGCATTATGACAGCCACATCGCTTATTCTCTTGCACTTGTCCTCAGAAGCTGTTGTACTGTAAAGGAGCTCAATTTGCCTCCCAGGCTGCCCTGCAGCTTGCCCTGGAACCCTACAAGAGTGTGCTTTTTGCTTCAGTCTTCAGTAGCAAACTCTCTCCTTGCCTCTCACCACTTCATGGACTGCAATATAGGGACCAGACGGGAAAAACCCCTCTCTCTGTAGAGGGAAGACCAGGTTTGGGACCACCTGAGGAACCTGAACATATGTTAGACTATGGGACCTGACGAGATGCAGCCCAGAGTCCTGAGGGAATTGGTTAATGGAGTTGCCAAGCCACTCTCCATGAGATCTTAAAAGTCATGGCAGCCAGGTGAAGTACCTGGTGACTGAAGGAAATATTGTGCCCATTTTTAAAAAGGGTAGAAAGTAGGACCCTGTAAACTACCAACCTGTCATCCTCACCTCTGTGCCTGGGAAGATCATGGAACAGATCCTCCTAGAAGCTATGCTAAGTCACATGGAGGACAGGGAGGTGATTCCAGACAGCCAGCATGGTTTCGCCAAGGGCAAGTCCTGCCTGACCAACCTAGTGGCTTTCTATGATGGCATAACTAGATAGTGGGTGAGGGAAGAGCTATGGATGTGATCTATCTGGACTTCTGTAAAGCCTTCGATGTAGTGCCTCACAACATTCTTCTCTCTAAATTGGAGAGATATGGATTTGATGGGTGGACTGTTCGGTGGCTAAGGAATTGGTTGGAGGGTCTCAGCCAGAAGGTAGTGGTCAAGGCCTCTATGTCCAAGTCGATGCCAGTGACAAGTGGTGTCCCTCAGGGGTCCATACTGGGACCGGTGCTCTTTAACATTTTCATCAATGACATAGACAGCGAGATCGAGTCCACCCTCAGCAAGTTTGTAGATGACACCAAGCTGAGTGCTGCAGCTGACACACCAGAAGGCTGGGAATCCATCCAGAGGGATCTTGACAAGTTCAAGAAATGGGACTGTGTGAACCTCACAAGGTTCAACAAGTCCAAGTGCAAGGTCCAGCACCTGGGTCAGGGCAACCCGTGATATCAATCCAGGCTGGGGGATGAAGTGCTTGAGAGCAGCCCTGCCAAGAAGGACTTGGGGATACTGGTGGGTGAGAAGCTTGACATGAGCCACCAATGTGCGCTCACAGCCTGGAAGGCCAAGGGTATCCTGGGTTACGTCAATAGAAGTGTGGCCAGCAGGTCAAGGAGGTGGTTCTGCCGCTCTACTCGGCTCTGGTGAGACCCCACCTGGAGTCCTGCATCCAGCTCTGGAGCCCCCAGCACAAGAAGGACATGGATGTGTTGGATTTGGTCCAGAGGAGGGCCACAAAGATGACCCGAAGGCTGGAACAATTCTCCTCTAACCTAAGCAAGAGTTCTAACCTTACTGAAAGAGTTGGGGCTGTTCAGCCTGCAGAAGAGAAGGCTGCTGGGACACATTATAGGATCCTTTCAGTATCTACAAGGGTCCTATAGGAAAAATGGGGAAAATACTTTCAGCGGGGCTTGATGTGATAGGACAAGGAGTAATGGCTTTAAACTAAGGGAGGGTAGATTTCTTCCAGACATAAGGAAGAAATTTTTTACCATGAGGGTTGTGAAACACTGAAACAGGTTGCCCAGAGAGGTAGTGGAGGCCCCGTCCCTGGAAACATTCAATGCCAGGCTGGATGGCACTCTGAGCAACCTGGTCTAATTGAAGATATCCCTGCCCATTGCAGTGGGGTTGGGCTAGATGACTTATAAAGGTCCCTTCCAACACAAAGCATTCTATGATTCTATGATTCTATGCTGAGGCCCTGAACTTGCCCAGGTCTCACTCTAACCTCTGGTCAGCTTGTGACCCAGGTCGCTTCAGACCTGGGAGTTGCAAAGCTCTTCTAAGTTGAAGGTTCAGACATGAACATGGACTCAAGCAGCTGGCAGAGGTTTCCTTGGGTTTGAGAGTTCTTTCTTCTGACACAATTTTATTTTATTGTTTCAGATATTCCAGTATTCCTTTTCTCACTTCTGAGGCCTTGTGTTCAAAAGAAGTGTAGATGTGGCACTTCAGGATATGGTATAGTAGGTATGGTGGTGTTGGGTTGCTGGTTGGACTTGATGATCTTGGAGGTCTTTTCCAACCTATGATTCTATGATTGTTTTTCACTGTTGCAAGAAGAAAACTTACAGATTTCATGATCCTGTAGGTGACAAGACCAATCTCAAATTTAAAAAATTTACCAAAAAGAAAAGAACTATCTAATAAAAGGCAGATGTTTTTCGAATGTCATCACGACTTTTCTGCTGGGAAGCTATATATTTTTCTTCAAGACACTAGGTCCCTTGACCATCACAGGAGTCTGAGAAATACTTTGAAGAGATATTACTTGCTGAAGCCTTTTATGCCCTGATAATCAAGTATTTTAGTCATTTGCAGCTTAAACATGTTTACTGATCAGCCAGAGTAGCCTCTAAAGGACATATTTATTGAACTGAACCATCTTCTAGAGATGCGTCTTTTTCTTAATTAAAACTAGAAAGTTGTGGATCCTAAAGAGTTATTAAATCCCTAGTTCCCCCTCCCCTACTTCTCTCCCCACTGTCCTGTGGCACCGTGGCTGTGGCAGAGGCAAGACAGATCTCTCTCAGGGGGCCAGGATGGCCTTGACTGGTTGGAGTCAGTGTCCTCCACCCCCACTCTCCTGTGACTGTTGCTGTTGTGGGTTAATATACATATAGGTGAGAAAAAAGGAAACTGGTGAAATCTGAGTACTGAATATAAGAAAGCAGAAGGAACTGGAACACTTGTGAACAAAAATATCAAAAAATCCCTTCCTCCTATGGATTAAGGCTGTGGAGAAAGAGTAAGGAGGCAAGAGTAATTTCACAAATAGAGAGAGAGCAAGCAAATCTTGATTCTGTTATAAAATCTGCTGGAATTAAATTGCAGTGGCCAATGTGTGCAGTCATTTCCTTCTGGAAATACAAGGTGGCAAGAGGTCTAGCAGTTTCTGGAATTTTGAAGACAGCTTCTTTTTTTCTTTTTAATCAATATTACTTGAGCACTAACCTGTTCTGGTTCTTCCATTCTTACTCTTCCTCCCACTTCCTGAGGGGTGGATGGGGGAGGAAACAACAAAAATGAGTAGACATGAGCAGTAAAAAAGATTGTTTCCAGTGATTCAATGTACTGTTTTTTACGGAAACTGACTGTCGCTTAAGGTTATCACAGAGCTGTTCACTGAAAACCCCAAATCTGTACTGCAGGGTATATAACCACATCATAAGAAACCATGGTCTTCTGCTAGTGAAGTATTGTAGAATCATCTACTTGTCAGGCACTTTGATGTGTTGTCTCACAAGAAAGACAGAGTGGGATAAAAGTCTTTAGACTTTATGCAGCCATGGGAGACTGTGATTTCCATCTCACATGGAAAAAATAATTTTACGCATCACAGGTCTATTTCAACATAAACTATAATGCCCTGCAGTAAAGAGAGTTTTTAGTTGAAAAATGTGAAAATATGTCTCAAAATCAGAAAGTTTTATACCTGGCTTGCGGTGCTGTAACAAGTAAAGCCTTGCTCAGTTAAGAAAAAATTTCCATGGTCCTTTTCTGCTGTTTCTTTGACTTTTCATCATAAATCTAACCCGTAGTGAAAGTTATCATGTATAATTTGGAAGAATTTTCTCATTTGGGAGCTCTTAGTGATGTGGAAAGGGAAACTGGAATGACAGATGATCTTGTCAATGAATCCGAGGACAGCTTTACTGGTTTCTGGGAAGATATACATTCACATAGAGTTGAAAATATTCCTGTTACATACTTCATAAATGCCATAGCTTCCAAAAAGGAGATAAAGCTCAATAGCTGCAAGAATCCTTAAGCTATGACCCCCATGGAATATATTTCCCCACAAATAATCCCACTGATGAACACTGGATAGATCTGGATATTGTGCTTCAAGTCTTCCCTCAAGCACATTATTTTGCATTTTGCAGCATTATTGTTTTTTTAATATGTATTTAAAATTCTCCATTCAGCTCTTTAAGGATGCTGAATAATAGGTGAAAAAAAATAATTTATCTTACTTCACCCTTACTTCAATAAATACGTTGTCTGATAAATATTCTACAGTCGTCTCTGAAAACCTCTGAACACCTCAAAAATGAAAGGAAAAAATCTGAAATATTCTCCAGATGTCTGATATTTCCCAGAATCACAGAATTACAGAATGGTAGGGGTTGGAAGGGACCCCTGTGGGTCATATAGTTCAACCCTCCTGCCAAAGCAGGGTCATCTACAGCAGGCTGCACAGGACCCCGTCCAGGTGGGTCTTGAATATCTCCAGAGAAGGAGACTCCACAACCTCCCCGGGCAGCCTCTTCCAGTGCTCCGTCACCCTCAGAGTAAAGAAGCTCTTCCTCATGTTCAGACAGAACTTGCTATGCTTCAGTTTGTACCCGTTGCCCCTTGTCCTGTCGCTGGGCACTACTGAAAAGAGTTTGGCCCCATCCTCCTGACACCCACCCTTCAGATATTTGTAAGCATATATTAAGTCCCCTTGCAGCCTTCTCCAGGCTGAACAAGCCCAGCTCCCTCAACCTCTCCTCGTAGGAGACATGCTCCAGTCCCCTCAACATCCTCGTAGCCCTCCGCTGGACTCTTTCCAGTAGCTCCTCGTCTTTCTTTAACTGGGGAGCCCAGAACTGGACAGCGTACTCCAGATGAGGCCTCACCAGGGCAGTGTAGAGGGGAAGGAGAACCTCCCTCGTCCTGCTGGCCACACTCCTCTTAATGCACCCCAGGATGCCATTGGCCTTCTTGGCAGCCAGAGCACACTGCTGGCTCATGGTTAACCTGTCGTCCACCAGGACACCCAGGTCCCTCTCCGCAGAGCTGCTCTCCACCAGGTCCGCCCCAAGCCTGTACTGCTGCATGGGGTTGTTCCTCCCCAGGTGCAGGACGCTGCATTTGCCTTTGTTGAACCTCATCAGGTTCCTCTCTGCCCAGCTTTCCAGCCTGTCCAGGTCACACTGAAAGGGCAACACATCTACAGCAGTCTTTAGAAGTATTTTCCTTCAAAGTGTTTTGAAGCTTAAGAGCAGTAACTGTGATTAGATCGACACATTTATACTAGATTAGTTTACACTATTTATCTTGGAAGTATTTTGTGTTTGTTCTGTGACAAATGACAGATACTCTGAAACAACAGATATAAATAAATTAGTAATGTAAAATTTCCTTTTGTCACAAAATATATTTTAAAGATTAATGTTTAACACATTTCTCACTGCGTACAGAAGGTGCTTAAGTATAAAAAAACCTGTCATGTAGTACATGAGTCAAAACTATTTGACAATAAAATTTGTAATTTTGATCAGATACTCTATTCTTCATGCAGTAAAATAACCCATGTTTTTAGAGAAGAACATAGCTGATAGCATGAGAGACTTTGGTTTATATTTGTTTAAGGGTTGTTTTGATAAGAGAACCTTTTCTTAAATGACATTATCAGTAGACTGATATGGATCATTTAGGAAATATATTCTTGATATATTTTCAAGTCAAGTTGAAGATAGATTAAATCTGTTATATAGTGATTATGAACTCTGGAATGACAAATTTATACACTTTTGATCTGACAATCTAGGTGAACAGCTTAAAATTATGAACTTTTCTTTGCACTATGGGAGACATCCAATGCAAATATATATTCACGTAGTCTTGCTATTACAATGAGGACTTTAAAAGTATTGGTTAGCATGCCCAACACTTTTAAAATTCCTCTTTAATTTCTGGTGAATGACATTAGTCAACTCTAAAGCACAGAAAAGTAAATATATGGAAAGATACATACAAAGGGACAGAATTATTAGATCTGTGCAAAGATATTGATATTAGTCTTCATAAACAGTTACAAGAGTAGCTCTGTTATTCATATATTTGTATGGAACATTTCTTTAAAAAAAGCAAAACACCAAAACTCAGATAACAAAATTTCCATAGATTAAAAAAAAACCCACCTGTATCTACACTAAGCTGAGGAAGTGTTTCTTACACAAAATAAGATAAATTATGTAGAATACTTATTGCATTCTCTAAAAAGCACAGAACAAGATTCCCTTTTCAAGACTTTCTAGAAAATATTAATATAAAAGTCAAAATTGCTGTGTTTACATATAGTATGTTTGCTGGGTTAATTGTTTTGACTTGCCTCGTGATCAAGAGATAGCACAGCTATGTGCCATTATATGAAAATTTGTATTTCATACAAAGAAAATCAGTATTTATATTGTAATAGAACTATTTTTATAATTTTTTTTTAAAATAAAAGCTTTTTACTAGGACATAAACTTCATTTTCCTAGTCTTTTAAAATATTAACTGACTTTACACTGAAAATTATTGCAGAGATAATACACTCTAGCACAAAGTTTTTTTGGTGGAAAAGGACCTTGGGGTGTTGGTCAACAGCAGGCTGAACAAGAGCCAGCAGTGTGCCCAGGTGGCCAAGGCGGCCAACGGCATCCTGGCTTGTATCAGGAATAGGGTGGCCAGCGGGAGTAGGGAAGTAATAGTGCCCCTGTACTCAGCACTGGTTAGGCCGCACCTCGAGTACTGTTTTCTGTTTTGGGCCCCTCACTGCAAGGACATTGAGGTGCTGGAGTGTGTCCAGGGAAGGGCAGTGAGGCTGGTGAGGGGTCTAGAGAATAAGTCTTCCAGGAGTGGCTGAAGGAACTGGGGCCCTTTAGTCTGGAGAAGAGGAGGCTGAGGGGGCACCTTATTGATCTCTACAACTGCCTGAAAGGAGTTTGTAGTGAGGCAGGTGCTGGTCTCTTCTCCTGGGTAACTAGTAATAGGATGAGAGGCAATGGCCTCAGGTTGTGTCAGGGGAGGTTTAGATTAGATATTAGGAAAAATGCCTTTACTGAAAGAGCGGTCAGGCACTGGCATGGGCTTCCCAAGGAGCTGGTGGAGTCCCCATCCCTGGAGGTGTATAAAAAAAGTGTATATTTGGCACTTCAGGATGTGGTTTAGTAAGCATGGTGGTGTTGGGTGGATGGTTGGACTTGATGATCTTTGGACTTGATGATCTTAGAGGTCTTTTCAAACCTATGATTCTATGATTCTATGATTCTATGATTCTATGAAAATGTTAGCATAACTTTAATACTTCTGTTTAAAGGTATGTCCCATCCCACTCGGTGGGTAAGGAGAAGGTGAGCTTTTCATTTCTGTGTGAGGTACCCAGGAGTCACGACAATGACCCAAGAGGCTCAGCTACATACAACACTTTATTTGGAATTCAGTGGAATTACAAAAGATGGTAACTTCGCAACTGCATAACAGTACTTTTAGCGCACAGGGGTTAGAATGGATATTGACTTGGCAAAGCTTGCAACAACATACCCTCTGATTTTACAAAACCCCAAAATATAACAGATAGACAAACTTACATCAACATTACCCTTATGTGACTAGAAAGTCAGAGATATAGAAAGAAAGGAAAACAAAAGGAAAGATAAGATAAAAGATATCACCAACCTTGGATCCAGCAACGGTCTCTGCTGGTGGTCGGGGTCATTTCTGTCAGGACTGCACAAGCCGGAGTGCTCGGTGATTTCTCACAAATCAAGCACATTTACTCACAGTTGCATTGCATATTTATACAGTAAAAAATGTTAGCATCACCTGTGAGCCAGACTCTCCTAACTAGGATTTGTTCGTTGTTTGTCCCTCTCACTTTGGAGCAAAGATATAGTGCTCCTAAAATTCACTAGGCATGGTCAGTGAGTAAGGGTCTTTACTTGGGCCGGGGATCTCCAGATCAGGGGGCGTGATGTTTAGTATTGTAATGAGGGTAGTTCAGCTAAGGATACATGAATTCTCAGTTCTTCTGCCAAGTCTGCAACACACATAAAAGATCCCATTTATCTGTGTTTCTCAATCTCCAGTTGCTCCAACATGTCCTTGGTTAGAGATGCCAAGTGTTTGTTCTTCTGACCAGAGGTGACTCAGTGTAACAGTCTCTTCAGCTGAGCAGGTCTGTAACCACGAGAGGCTCCTTATCTGGAACACTGGCTGCTCTTCATCAACAATTGATCAGATATGTTTCAGAGATTGTCTTCAACACCTTGGGCTCAGCGTGAGGGAGGCGGGTTTCACAAGCCGGCACCCTGCCTCCACAGGGTTCCATTCATGTGTTATAGTCACTTATCAAGATGAGGAAGTTCCCAAAGCACGATGCCTGTTTTAGGAGTTTGCTATATTCGAGTGCCTCTGTCTCAGTTTCTCAAGATGGAGGTCTGCAACAATTGCTCACTCTGGCCTAGAGCCCTACACGGTACCATTAACATTCTCTTGCTCTTGTTTTCTTTAGGGTTATTACTTACCTTTGGATTATCAAAGATCCTCGGTCATAATACAGAATAGCTACCTTGTAGGAGCTATTTAAGCAGCAAAGAAAAAGACTGTTCTTTTCCAGGGAATTTTGAATCTGACTTGTTTCTTACTGTGGTCCATGTAGTGCAGTAAGTTATCTCTAGACTTGATAGAGACACAGGGATAATATAACCTCTTTATTGTAAAAAGACATTGCACCATTTCCTGGATACAATTTCACAGGAACATATTCTGCTCTTCTCCAACCCACTGTTTGTGTTTCTCTTTTGACTTAGGCAAATAAAGAGTGTTCAGTAGAATGGCATGTGTTGTACATAGTGCCTTCAAAGTGATTGTGATTAAATTATTTAGAATTTTTACTTGCAGCAAAATAATCTTCTGGGAAAATTTTTGAGTACTGATGCAACTATGCTGCAAAAGAATTTATAGAGATTGCAATAACTGTTTTGTCTTTCAAACTCTATTGGTATAAGAACAACACTGCACTTATTGCTTTCCTTTAAAAAGTGTGAAGATGTAATTCAGTGTTAGAAGAAATGCTAAACTAAAAATGTTTTTGACTGATTTTCTTCTCAGTGAACACTTAGTGTTTTTCTTTCATAATTGCGTTGTTGTCTTAATATCTGTAGTGTTTTACAGAAATAGAAAAGGAATTATTTTATTTACTTCAAATTAATGGTGCAGTAGAGAAGGCAACTTCTAATTCTGGAAATACCTGCTGAGCTGCAGAGCAGGAAATTCAGGAAATATCTGCAGAGCTACTTTGGTAGACAAAAGAAAATAAGGGGTGGAAGTTCTTAGACAAACAGATGCAAAGGACTTTTCAATTAAACTACATTTTTGTGGGTTTTTTTTCTTATTTTATAACTTGTTTGTAAATCTATATCTTAGAAATAAAGTCATATTGCTGCTCATGTACACGACCTATCTAAATCTATTTTCTGAATAGAAAGGAGTCATTTGTCTAAATGTTTGGAAGTAACCACACCCTTTATTCTCTTATAACCATGAGTTTACAGTCCATCAGTGTTTCATTACGAAAGCAAATCAGAATGATGCCTGGATATCAATTAGAATGTGATCTGAGACCCACACTGAATCAGAGCAGGTTTCTCTTAACCACTCTGATATGGCCTTAAGATATGGACCTCACATGCATTTCAGTCAGCACTTCAGCTTTGCAGAGTCTTATTTCAGTTTACATTTATTTAGTTGACCACATGCATTGGGTTTTCATGGCAAAGTCTTGGTAGTGGGGGGGCTACAGGGTTGGCTTCTTTTTACAGGAGTGCTAGAAGCTTCCCCTATGTCCATTGGAGCTAGCGCCAGCAATCTCCAGGAAGGACCTGATGCTGGCCAAGGCCAGGCGAATCAGCAAAGGTGGTAGCGCCTCTGTGATAACATATTTAAGAAAGGGAAAAAAAAACCCTGCTGCTACAACAATAATTGCAGCTGGAGAGAGTAATGAGAATATATTACACAAACAACTCTGCAGACACCAAGGTCAGTGAAAAAGGAAAGGGAGGAGGTGCTCCAGGTGCTCGAGCAGAGATTCCCCTGCAGCCCTTGATGAAGACTACAGTGAGGCAGGCTGTCCTCCTGCAACCCATGGAGGTCCGCAGTGGAGCGCATATCTTCCTGGAGCCCATGAAGGACCCCACGCCAAAGCAGGTGGATGCTCCTGAAGGAGGCTGTAACCCCGTGGGAAGCTAACACTGGAGCACACTCCTGGCACGACCTGTGGACCAGTGGAGAGAGGAGCCCACACAGGAGCAGGTTTGCTGGCAGGACTTGTGATGACCACTTAGTTTAAGTTACATACTGGTACCTTCAGCAGGCTTCCGCAGAGAAGATGTTTTCAGCGTTTTATATTCTTAGTGGTCCAGACTTGAACCCTCAAACCACCTATGACATCTTTAACTAAAATCAGTAACTTTTCTCTTGTAGTAACTTGGATGTGTCCTGGAAAGTTTCCTGGCAGTGAGACCAGATTATTTTTATAATATTGAATTTTGTCACCCTCCAAAACAGATTGGCTATTACTAAACTGACTACTGAGAATGGTCTGTTTTCTATGTTACTCTTTAAACCGTGATACGGACAATAGTTATATGCTCCAGGAGTTCATATTCTATCATTTCTGTTTATCTCTTGGCCAGTTTAGTTTACCAACACAGGTGTAGCCACAGTATCCAAAGTCCTCTCTAGTCTTCCTTCTTAGCAGAAACACCCATTCTGAGTTTTGCTTTATTCCCAATATATTTTTTGAGGTAGGGAACAGTTTCGGCACCTGTTAATCCTGGAACAATGTTTGCGTATTCCAAATTGCCTCTAATCTAAGTGGGAAATGGGGCAATGGTGGGTCATATAACTGTCTCGAAGTGCCACTACACCTGCTAAAGTTTCTGTAATGCTTCTGTTGAGAGGATGTAGGGACAGAGAGAAAAGGAGACTATAAACAGTATTGAGCTTACTAACCGTAGCAGAGGGAGTCTTCACAAATTTCCCTTGAATATACTATGTTTGTTATATAGAATATGAGCTTTTTCACCTCTATTTTAATTAAACATTTATTTAGTGGGGGCAGAAGGAGGTGTCTTTTGGCAAGTCTCTTTTGATTATACAATTTATTTCTGTCAGCAGAGATTTATATTTTTCCACGTCTTCCTTTCAGATAGTGGGTGCTATGCATTTTCAGCTAGATGTTTTTGTTTCTGCTACTTGTTTCCTTTCATTTTTAAGTTTAAAAAAATTTAATTTGATTATAGTGTTCTATAAATTTCACAATTCGTGCATGTCACCATATTGGTAAAATTTGTTGTTAAAGTTCACATCTTAAAAGATATATAATTTTCTGATTTTCTATATTTAGAATTGATTTTTTATTTGTTGCCTTGGTCTCACTCTCTTTTCCTTTATCTTTTTTCCTTTCTCATCCTAATATCCATTATTATATTTCTATTTGACACTAATTTTTTCTGTGATTATGGAAGTCTTAACATTCTTCATTGCAAATCCTTCTGATTTTCTTGTATTCTTTTGCTTTTTTAATATTTTTCCCTATGAAAAAGAAACCTTTAAAAGTTATGATATTAATGTTCATATATTTTGATATAGGAGAGATAAATCCACTTAGGTAATAGAAATTGCTAATTCCTTTGAAGTAAATTATTGTTAACTTGTCAGTTTGAAGAGCAATATAGGAAAATCATGTAAAAAATCCATCACTTCAAGCCATGAAGCCGAAATGTAATACAATGTTCAATTGTTTAAAAACATATTAGCAAGCCTCGTAACCGTGTTTCCTCCAAAAACTTGCAATCAGTTCTTCAAATAGGAAAAAAATGAACACACAAAGCAAAGAAACGAAAAATGCTTAGATGTTGTGTACAATCTATTGGTAAATTTATTTTTGCATATAATTCATTGGGATTTATTGATAAATCTGGTCAATAAGTTGTCAGAAATTAATATCTCAAATTTTACAAGATAGTCTTGGCTTTCACTGAAGAAATCTGTATTTTTTTTTCACTCTTATTACCTTGATTTTAATTCATTTAAATATAGCTAAGCCTTGTCTTGGTTTAATTGCTCTGTTTCACATCTCTGAAATCAAGATGATTTACAGTTTATTTACTGGAACCCTAAGCTCTGAATTTTTCAGTCTGAGGTATTTTACCTGAATATTTGTTTTGCATTAAAAAGTGCCTTGGGAAACAACAGCCAACTGTTCAAAAACAACAAAAATAAAAGTAAGAAAAAGTACTACCATTTAATAACATGATAATGTCTAAATATCTAAAAATGTGGGAAGTTTTGTTATTTTTTCCTCCTTTTTCTTCTCCAGATACTTAATACCCATCAGCACTTTTTTAACGAATCAGAAAAAATAAATGAACTTTTTGTGCCATTCTGTGGAAAGGTTGCTTTCTATCCCCACATTGAAGGTGTGAGTCTGCATGAGTACAAGTTTTATTTGGCAATATATTTATTACTGATATTTATTAATATCTTAATGCAATTCATGTCTACAGATTAGATTTTTAAGAAAGATAGTCATTGACCTAATATCACTGCCATTGATGTTAATGTCAACTAAAAGTCAGTATAGACAGCTCAATAATAAGATTAAACATTCATGAACACATTCCATCAGAGCCATAGTTTAACCCTGCATTCTTCACACTGATTAGCTCCTGAAAATACAGGTGATAGACATTTAATGAGTAAAATAGTAACTGTAAATAACGTTATTGGTAGTTGATTTTTTCTAATGGTGAGCAACACTAATCTCACCATACCTCTATTCACTGACTGAACATTACTAGGATGATAGGATTTTTCATTAAGATGTGTATAAACCACTGCCATACCTTAATTCCATCTATTAAAATTATATAGCTATTTTACCGATAGATACTACCAAGATCAGCCTCACCACCTTTATCACACTATGTACATTCATATTTGCTAAGAAGCTCAGATTTAAGATACAGTTTGTGAAGTCTGCAAGCTAAATTGAGTCGGAAATGAAGTGAACAAACTGGGAGCTAACTGTATATTATCTCTGGTGGCATTCAAATTATTTCTGTGCCATTAAGTATATTTCTAATTTCAATTGCTCTTTATTATTTAGAAGAAAAAGAAGCTAGAGTTTACGTCCAAATGGTTTTCCATTTCACTTAGACACAGCATCATTTTACCTTGTTTTAGTCATGATGTACTGATATCTCAAGCATGAAATCGTGAAGCTAAATGTACAGGAAACTTTCTCTACATTGAATATATTCCTCTCCCCACTCGCATGAATTGCCCTTTTTGTACTTCTTTTTGTTTGCTTACTTAGTACGAAATTCTGACACTTTCTATACAGAAGAATGGATAGGTCAGTAACTGTACACCCTGACTGCTCCAAAGTACCAACCATTCACACTTTGAATTAATTGATCTGATTACCTCAGAAAGCTATTAATTTTTTCCCCACAGTTGCCACTTCAAAAAGGCAATTAGATATACTTACTCAGTGAGCATTTGCTACAGAAAACCTTTAGAAATTTGTTAAAAATCTTTTCTTGCACATAAGTAGCCAAACTTAAGAAAATAAAACCAAGTTATATTTTATATCATGACTTATTTCAAATGTTACAACTGTCCAAAAGAGCTAGAGCCTGTTCAATTACATTTCATTCCATTCCATATTTTCTCTGACTTCTGAGTTAGCTTAGTTCACACTATCCTTTATCATCTTAAATACACTCAAAAACATAAAAACTCTGACTAAACTGATGTTTTTTTTTGTCTCACTGAGTACACTTTAGAGCCCTCTGTTTGACTAACAATACTATCATTTTATTTCACAACATTCTCCTGTATTTGGGGTTCAACTTTTGCTTTTATATACATAATTCTTTTAACAGTATTGTTACGACAGTATCACTCACCCTTGGACTGTTATATAGATATCACAGAGTTGTTTAAGGTGGATGGACCAGCTTGGATCTAGCTGCTTTCCAAGTCAAATATTTTTCTAGGACTGAATTTAATTGCTTTCTGTTAGAGAGTAGTTCCTTATATTTTCCACTTCAACTTGTACAGATTGAACTCTCTACAACATTCCTTTGATCTTTAAAGGACAATCTGATTAATATTCTAAATTAATAAAATTTTCTAACAGATTAATTCATTCAGGTCTAATTGTGCAGGTCAAATAAATGCAGTAGCTCTATCTGAATTGATACAGCCTGTAACTATAATTAAAGAAATGTCTACATGACATGGTTTGTATCTCTTAATAATCAACAACTGAAGCTGAAAAGCCTAGCTCAAGATCTTGATCATTGTTCGTATTTTGCAAAATTGAGGTCAAACCTTCATATGACACCTTGTACATAGACTGAGAAATCGTATGCTTGAGAATACTACAGAATATGAAGCACAGATCTTATCTGTAGTGTAAACTATTCCTAGATGTATTGTTTGATGTCTGTGAACAATGTTTTTTCAATGTAGAGGAAACAAGCCTTTCAAACTAAGGTACAGTTTAAATAGTAGTCTCTTTTTTTTCTTCCTTGTTTGTCTCAACCATTTATTACAGAAAAGGGAGAAAGTAAAGATTTTTGTAATTTTATTTATTCAATACTTCATAATTTTTCTCAAGAAAAAAACACTGTTCCTTTGTCACTTTTTACATGTTATTTACACATATGCAAATATTTACATGCTCACTGCAGACCAAAACCAGAGACCAATGACCTGCTATATTCCATAGACATTTTTTGCAACAACCATGTCTAAGGAAGTGAAGATAAAACAAAAACAATATTTTAATTAAGAAACAGACTGTCTCCTAGATAACACCATTTACATCCTCAACAACTATTCATAACTGTGTTCGGCATCTCTATCTGTTTATATCTATCTACCATTATATCTGTCTGTCTATCTACCTACCTATCTATATTGTGTATATGTGTTATGGTGTTTGTATTAAAGGGGTGGGGACGGCTAAAGGGGCGACATCTGTGAGGAGAGGCCAGGGGCTGTCCTGTGCCAGACACGGCCGGTTCCAGGTGACTCCAATGGACCCACCTCAAGGTATGGCAGAGCTCTTTGGACAAGACAGTGACACCTCTGGGGGAACACGTTTAAGAAAGGGCAGAAAGCATCACAGAAAAAGGATGAGGGAACAGAAAGAGCAAGAAAGAGCAAAGGGAAGACCAGAGTCAGAGAAGAAGAAGTAGGAGGCAGTGCTCCATCATGCTATAGCAGAGATTCTACGGCAGCCCACAGGCGACGTGCGGTAGCAGACAGATATTCCCAAAGGAACTGCCAGTCATTGAGAGCCCATGTTGGAACAGAAAAAAAGGGTGGGAAGGAAGGAGTGGCAGAGAGAAATTGTTATATGCTGATTGTAACCCCCACCCACCCTTCATCACTTACCCTTCATCCCCCACCGCATCTCTCCAAATACTCAGGATTCTTGAGAGAAGGAGGGAGACTGAGATTGGGAAAAGGAACGAGACAAGCTGTTGTTTTAATATTTGTATTTTTATTTTCCGCTAACTGAAATATTTGTTATGATTAGCAATAAGTTTAGTTAATTTCACCAAGTTTTGCCTGCAATGGTAACTGGTAAATGATCTCCCTGTCTTCATCTTGACCCACAAGCTTTCTTGTCCCTCTTCTTCCCACTGAGGGGGGAGGAGTGTGCAAGGTAGGCGTTTGGCTGCTTGTCAAGAGTAACCCATCAGTCTATCATTCATCTATGTACCTATCCATCCATCAGTTGTATTTTTACGTTCAGTTGCCTCAAGTTAAGTAAGACTGAGGAATAAATGGATAACATCAAGCCATTCAGCATCAACAATAGATGAAGTCCCTCTGTGGTGAATGGGCTTAAAAATGTGGCAAAATAGAAATCCAGACTGGGGACTAAGGCAGTCAAGAGATGCTGAGACATCTGAGGGTAATCATGAAAGAACAACAATGACATGGATCAAATGATTTGACTTGTGGAAACAGGACTGTGTCTTTGAAAAGAGTATTTTGAGAGAAGCAGGGTGAGTTGCGGCCCTCAGTGCAGTTGTCTTTCCAGCAGAAGACATTAACTTTGGGACCAAAATGGGGTAACTGGTATTACCCAGATCTGTTTGACTGAGACCTACCAGATGATGCATGAAGAACATAAGCCTTCTTAGTGTACCTTACTTTGCAGGAAGATCTGGAATAGTTAACACTCTTAACAGCTCTAGTAGCTCTCTTTTTTACCAAAGCAGTGATGAGAACTAATGATGACTGACAGGTCAGTCTAAGCAGTCATCTCTGCTGTTAGTGTTACTACTGTATGGAACAAGCAAGCTGATGGAGAAAAGTCGCTATTTGAAGGTCAAAGCAAAGACCAAAAGTTTAGCTGGACTACTGGAGGTAGATTTTCTAGAATAAACTGTAATTAATTGAATTGAGAAGTCTCATGGGAGACTTTTTCACAGCCTAAAGAGAAAAATGAATCTAATTTGGAATGAGCTGAGGGACTGAGGAGAAGACATGGATGCCTGGAATTGTTGCTAACAAAAAAATATTAAAACTCAGATTAGAGTTTAAAAGGAGACTTGTGTTAATTATTGAATCATAATTTAATAATGGAAAAAGAAATGTTTAAGGATTTGTATTATTTCACAAATTTTAGTGCTCTCTATATTAAAGTGACACCTGAAAATATGAAAGGTCAATACTGAGGTTTTGTAAAAGTATTTTTTCTTGAGTATTAATAAGATTAGTAATAGACTTTACAACAGACTTTAAGTTAAACAGAACCATAGTATATTGCCTTTTCTTGGAGAAACACCAGCTTTTCTAAAGACCAAAAGCAGGGTTGCAATGTCCAAAAAACTTAAGTCTCATGTGATGGTATTCTGCTCTGCTATCTATATATGAGACATCTGTTTGGGATTAAGATAAAGGCAGAAGTTCCTGTTTCTGTTATGTTTATATCTTTATAAAAGATGAGCTCAGTATTCAATTTTTATGTTTAACATTTCTGTGACCTAGAGTCCAAGATGTGTGAAGAGGTTTACAAAAGTTCATGGACATATTGACAACTACTACATGTTACATACAGCTGGTTGAAATTAATATCAAGGTTTGTGCTAGAAAGGCAAAACTGAAGAAAACAGTTTATTAAGTCTGCACCAGACTTCAGTCCTAAATTGGAGACTATTTTTAAAGGCCAGTGATTTATATTGATCTGCAGTTCTCCCAGAAGGCACCTGGTGACTGTAAAATGCTAGAGTTAGGATTAATGCTACGATTTATAAGGATTTTTTTTTTTTTTATATGAATATCAATGTAATGATGTTTATTGTGTTTAGGCTTCATTTTGCCTAAATAAGAAGGCTGCGTGCTGAATATTCTTCTTTCTTGTTCTTCCCATATCAATACAAAGAGCTGAAAATTTAATCAAACAAATGATTACGATGTATATGCTAGCATGCTACACCCACAGTCTTGTTATGTGCAAAAAAGAAACACAGTAGGTTACTGGGGCCAAGAATGTATTGTTGCTCTAGTTTATGTTTCAATACTGCTATACTCCAGATTATTGAAATAACACAGAAAATCTTCTGTACTAAACCAGTGAATATTCCAACACTGTGTCAGCCACAACAGTCTCCAGTATCTGTTCATTTTCTCTGGTGCTCTGCTTACCATTCCAATGTTGCACTAGGCTTGAATGTTCAGTCTTCCTCAAGAATAATCGAGAAGGGGGCTATATGGTGACTTCTCAGCATCTCAAGGCTTCTGCTGGAAGCACTGGGGTGCTCATGGTGGAGATCTTTTCTCCCCAGTGTTAGAGACACCTGCATCTAATTGTATGAATTTTCTTAACACAAATTTCTTCCTTCTTAATAGCATCTACCTAAAGTTTGAAAGTTGCACAACAGTCTCACCCAGCCTCAGTCAAGATGAAAGGCTACTGCTTGCTCTGTGATGAACACCTAGATTTTCCAGAGCTTTTACCATATAGACAGTTACCTCTAGACAAAAGTTAAAGCAAGCTAAAACTAGGTCAGGACAAGACATGCTCAGACAAATGCACTGTCAGTAGAAGTATCTTAACTTTGAAGGAAAAAGAGCAAAAAAAAAGAAAGGCTGAGCACAGCAAGGTGAGTGCTGAAGTTTGAAGAACCATTGAACAAGTTCCAGGAGTCGCTATTTTTATGTGGCTAAGAGCCAACTGTGAACTAAAGCTATGATATGTAATATATATAATAAAGTATAATATGATTTGCATTGTTTCACTATTCTGTTTTGCTTAAAGTAGAAAAAAAATGGTGTTTCATATTGTGACAGGTGCACCCACCCCAATAAGAACCAAGGTTTTTCACCCCTGGTCTGGCACCAACGCCAGTCACAGACTTTGCCCCAGTGGTGGAAAGAGAAAGGTGGGACCCCTCGGTCAACAGGCATGGTCCTAACCAATGACCTGCCTCAGCTGAGAGAAACTTCTAGACCTCTGACCATAAGTGACCACAGGTCAGATCCGATCAGGCTATCTGTCGATACACACTATCAAAGCGAACCCTGCTGGAAACACCCTGAGGGACAGTACTCCGGAGCAGCAGACCTATGATCGGGGACTCTTCCTGTGGCTTGAGATGTCACCAAAGGAAACTTCCCTGGACTGAATGCCCTCACCCTTTCAGTGAGTGATTATTTCTTCTGAATATCCCTGACTGAGCCCCAGTCCCGTTTGGGATGAGCAAACCAGTCTTCTGGGTGCCCTTAAGGGCGAGATTTTCTGTTGTGAGCAAAAGTGTGCACACCTTGGACCACCATTCTTGCATGTTATTGTGTAGTGGTAGACCTGTAATTTGTCAAACGTGAGGACTGTTGTCCTAGTTACCCCCTCTGCCCCTTGTTTTTTTAGTTTTGATTGTTTAACATTTGAGTAGATCTAGCTACACACCATGTAATATTAGCTACCAAGTGGCATCCTGAACCTATAAATAAGCTGTGTCTGCCAAAGTGTTTGTAATATAAGATATCCCTTCAACTCGACTGTTCAATTTTGATACCATCAAACTGATTTTTGAAACATACTTTTGGTTAGTCTCACACTGCGGCGATATGTATGACTGCAAATGTCTAGGTTCTTTTTCATTGCTGCTTCAACACCTAAAATGATTGAAAAAAAAGTTTGAGTATGGGAGAAAGGAATCTGCTGTTTAAGCGTACATGGGACAGAGGGGAGAGCTAGTATTGCCAAAGGTTACAATAACCTTTGGAACCTCTCCAGTCTGTATCCTTCTTGAATTGTGAGGACCAGAACAAGACACAGTACTCCATGTGCAGTCTGACAAGAACTGAATAGAATCATTGAATGGGTTGGGATGGAAGAGACCTTTAAAAGTCATCCAGTCCACCCCCCTGCAATGAACAGGAGCATTTTCAATTAGATCAGGTTGCTCAGAGCCCTGTCCAGCTTGACTTCAAAAGTTTCCAGGGATGGGGCATCTGCCACCTCACTGGGCAAACTTGTTCCAGTGTTTCACTACCTTCATTGTAAAAAATTTCTTCCTTATATCCAGTTTAAATCTACTTTCTTCTAGTTTAAAACTATGTGTCTTGTTACTACCGGCCCTACTAAAAATTTTGTCTCCATCTTTATTATAAGCCCCCTTTAAGCACTGAATGGTCACAATAATGTCTCTCCAGAGCCATCTCTTCTCAAGGTTCAAGAACCCCAAGTCTCTCAACCTGTCCTCATAGGAGAGGTGTTCCATCCCTCTGATAATTTTTATGGCACTCCTCTGGACCCACTCCAACAGGTCCACGTCTTTCCTGTGCTGAGGGTTCCAGAGCTAGACACAGTACTACAGGTGGGGTCTCACGAGAGTAGATGGGCAGAACCATCTCCCTTGACCTGCTGACCACACTTCTTTTGATGTAGCCAGGACGCAGCTGGCTTTCTGTGCTGTGAGCACACATTGCTGGCTCATGTTCAGCTTTTTGTCCAACAGTACTTCCAAGTAGAGGGGGATGATCATGTCTCTGTCCCTGCTAGTAGTACTCCTGTGGATGCAACCCTGGATCCAATTTGCCATTGTAGGTGCAGCAGCACACTGCTGACTCATGTTCAGCTGACTGTCCACCAGGACTCCCAGGTCCCTTTCAGCAAGGCTGCTCCTGAGCCACACAGATCCTAGTCTGTCCCAGACTCTTTGATTATGTAATCCCTTGCACTTGCTTTTCATCGAATCATTTCTGTTGGAAAGGACCTTCAAGATCGAGTCCAAACATTAACCTAATACTGCCAAGCCCACCAATAAACTGTGTCCCTAAGCACCATGTGTATACATCTTTAAACGCCTCCAGGGGTCACGACTCAACCAATTCCCTGGGCAGCCTGTTCCAATGCTTGACAACCCTTTCAGTGAAGAAATTTTTCCTAATATCCAGTCTAAACCTCCCCTGGGTCAATTTAAGGCCATTTCCTCTTGTCCTAGGAATGTTTGTGTCATGCTTTAAAACATTAGTTGAAAAGTGGGTGTTATTGTAACAAATTCAATGTTGTGGTTCCCTTTGTGTGTAATATTAAAAAAACGGATATTTCTGGGTTTCATTCATTTTATCATAAGGAACATCTACATATATTTGTTGAGAGGAAGCCCGCCTTCAAAGTGTGTAATTCTTTCCATTGACTAAAAAAGTGTCCCAACATGACTAGCTTAGCTATGGACTGATTCACTATATAGACTACACACATACCTGTCACACACAGGGTGCATGAATACATATCACATTATTGGAAATAATGTTCCTAGGAAAACTCTTCAGTGTAAGACTAATGAAGCAGTGCATTTTCTGGGGAGGACATTGTCAAATATCAAATCTTAGAGGAATTTCTATGTACTTAGGCAAAACATTTTCAAGAAATCATGTACAGTTGATGATGCCTCGGATATGTGAAACAGACCTTAGTTTTACACCTATGTAACAGTACTTAAGAATGGTCCGATTGATTAAAGTCAGCATTATTTTCCTATTAGGAAAAAAAATTATGTAGAATGACCTTATCTTGTATGTCATTTGAAGAAAAAAAACGAAGAGTTTGTAATAAAAGTGTTGCCTGTTAAAAAACAAAATAGAATAAAAAAAACCCTCTCACTATATGGAGATCACTCGTACCTATTTAAGATAGTTGAGAGCACACAATTTAAAAGTTAATTCTAGAAAATTCAGGAATGGATGGTTTAAACTGTCCAAATGTATTTTTATGAAAACATCTTTAAAGCTAACACTTCAGCAAAGTTGTACGTAGTCAGTAGTGAACTGCACTTCATGATCTTCAGTGCCTAGACACCCAAGTGTAAACATTAATTATGCATTTAGGAAGTTACAAGTATGAGACAAAAGATCATATCTGGAATATCTACTCTCAAATGAGTCTCCTTTCTTTATCACAAATTTTATGTCAAAGATTTGGTACTTTTTGATGATGTAGAATCACATAGAAACAATTTGTGATTAGTTATTTCAGTTAAAAGTAGAATCAAGCAACAAACTGAACCCATGGTAAAGAAAGTAATAAATGATAGCCTTCTGAAAAAGGTATCTAGCCCTTTAACATACGGGATTATGAACAAGAAATTGAAAGAATTGTGAATCAAAACTGAAATACACTTCAGTGGCATGGAACTGAAGTTCTACGGGAAAGGGGTGGTGGCCCTGAGCCCTCTGAGAAGTTTAAGTGCACTTCACTCTACAACACTCCTTACAGTTGATATGTCTGTTGCTTTGAATCTAATTCCTGTGCTAAATTTTAAAGTAATTTTATGTTTTGATTTGGCCTGGATAAATGCCAGGTGCCCACCAAAACTGCTCCTTCACTCCCCCTCCTCAGCTGGACAGGGGAGAGGAAATATGATGAAAGGCTCGAGGGCTGAGACAAGGACAGGGAGAGATCACTGACCAATCACTGTCACGGACAAAACAGATTGAACTTGGGGAGAAAAGGGAGTTTAATTCATCACCAATCAAATCAGAGTAGGAGAGTGAGAAATAAAACCAGTTCTTAAAACACCATTCTCCCACCCCTCCCTTCTTCCGGGGCTCAACTTCAATCCCGTTTCTCTACCTCCTCCCCCTGAGCGGTGAAGGGGGATGGGGAATGGGGGTTATGGTCAGTTCATCACGTGTTGTCTCTGCTGCTCCTTCCTCCTCAGGGGGAGGGGAGGACTTCTCACACTCTGCCCCTGCTCCAGCATGAGGTCCCTCTCACGGGAGACAGTTATCCACAAACTTCTCCAACCTGAGTCCTTCCCACGGGCTGCAGTTCTACATGAACAGCCCCAGTGAGGGTCCTTCCCATGGGGTGCAGTCCTTCAGGAACAGGCTACTCCAGCGTGGGTTCCCCACAGGGTCACAAGCCCTGCCAGCAAACCTGCTCCTGTGTGGGCTCCTCTCTCCACGGGTCCCCAGGTCCTGGCAGGAGCCTGCTCCAGTGTGGGATCCCCACGGGATCACAGCTTCCTTCAGGCATCCACCTGCTCTGGCATGGGGTCCCTTCCACAGGCTACAGGTTGATATCTGCTCCACTCTGGACCTCCATGGGATGCAGCGGAACAACCTGCCTCACCAAGGTCTTTCATAGTGACCTGCAAGGAAGACTCTCTGCTCTGGCATCTGGAGCACCTCCTCCTCCCTCCTTCTTCACTGACCTTGGTGTCTGCAGAGTTATTTCTTTCACATCGTCTCATTTGTCTCTCTTCACTGCCATTTCACTGCAGAGTTTTTTTCTTCCCCTTCTTAAATATGTTATCACAGAGGTGCTAACACTGTCATTGATTGGCTTGGCCTTGGCCAACAGCGGGTCCGTCTTAGAGCCAGCAAGCACTGGCTTTATCAGACATGGGGGAAGCTTCCTGCAGCTTCTCACAGAAGCCGCCCCTATAGCCCCCACTACCAAAAACTTGCCACACAAACCCAGAACAGTTTGTTAATCAGATTCTATACTACCAGTTCAGTAAAAAGGCTACACAATTTTCTGCCTCATTTATTAATGCAAATTAGTACCATAGCTTTAATAAAAGTGAAACATCTCTTTGCACCACATAGTCTTCTGACATTACAGTCAGGAAAAAATATATATCTGGGCATGATTAAATACTGTGAGTAGTCATTGTCTATTTTACAAATTCTGTTCCTTTTACATTTTCTGTCTTTGCTCTTACCAAAATTTCAATGACAACTACATAGCAAATTTATGGTCTGCTTTATTAGTCACATGCATTTATGTGACAAGTACTTACATGAAAACTCTATATTTTTACAGTAACAGTGGTTAAAAAAGCTGATGCCCAAATTCTATTCAACTTCAGGTTATATGCAAAAACAGATACTTGATTCAATAATGTGAGGTTCATTCAAGCAAAATGAAGCTTAGTTGTTTTCATTATTAATGTATAGAGCAAAATTCCCATGGACCATGACCTCTCACAATAATAGAATTGAATAAATCGATGAATAATGTATGAGAATATAACATTCAAAGTATTCTGAGATGATAGAATAAATTATTAGATATGCATCCATAATTTACTATAAAGTAGGTTTATTTGGGATAACTATACTTACAGGATTTGTAAAGGCAATAGCCTACTCACAAATGAGTTCTATAGTTCCCAGCTAACCAGGAAATGGGTGTGTTTGAGAGATTAATGTGAACAACAATTTTGCCGAAGACAGTAGTTATCTTTGGCACTATAATTTTAAAGTAGGAAGCAAAGATTGAATATTTCTGATAGTAAGTTAGTAGTATAAATGGCTACTGAATTTATTTTTCCTGCTGTTCACTAATGTTTACCTGGAGGTAAATTTCAAAGATTATCAATAAAATATTCTGAAGATATAATAATTTACATTATTCCTGTAATTATATGGAAAACTGTGTTTTTTGTAACCTTGAAGAGAATTAGAACAGAATAGTCTCCTCTTCCATTACTACTCTATGCTTTCTTTTTAGTTCATTCCATTCTTCAGAACTATCTAAAAAGAGTTCTTTGACATATATTGTTCTAACTTTGTTTGGATTGCCTGTTCTGTCAGTTATCTTAGATGTCATTGTTTGGATTGCCATCTGAACTAGGGGACAGAGGAACATTTTTCCCTTCTTCAGTACTGAGAGATTCACCCTACCTGCATTAGTGCTAATGGGTCCTGTTCAATCTACAATTAGTAAGTTTTCAGAGCAGAGGTCTCCCAGGACTGTTGTAAATGGAAAATCACCTTTTCAACTGGTTAGAAAGCTAAATTCCCCTTTTTACCTTCTCCATAACTGCAGAAATTCTGAATTATTTTGTCTATGCAGCATTACAATCTCTTGAAGAGGAATGGACAATTTACGCTTCCTAATTTAATTGAACTTTTAAGGATTAGGTACCATTACAGGAAGAAAGCATGCTGCCCAACAACCCTCAAGACAAAAAACACTCAGTTAAGGATCTGGTGATATTTTAACTACATAGCTAGGCAGTGCTTTCCTGAGGCAAGACTAAACAAATACATCAATGTCTGTCTTCTTTTCACATCTGTTAGATCTGTGTCAACACACTTCCTAAACAAGGGATATTGGTAGATATATAATTAATTTTGTGGTTACACAACAGGCTAAGACAGATTTGTCATATATAAGTCAATTGTCGGTAACTTGTCTCTGGGGAGTGGTCATTGTGAGCCAGTCTGACTGGACGTATCTTTAGAGATTCTGATTGAAAAATGTCTCTTGTAGAGATGCAGTGGGTATTTTATTAGTAAAGCTAGTCATATATATTTTGAGGGTATTCTTTCACCCCGAAATAATAATCAGATAAACAAATACCTGTGTCTATATCAGTACATATTGGTATTCAGCAAAATGCTATATTAATGAAAAAATTTAGAGCATTTCTGTCTTTCTTCCACATCTCCAAATACATGACTTTTTCATTCCTAAAGGAAAGATAATATGTTTGTTTATTTTTCTGAGTAACTTAAGCTGTCTCTGGTAAGAAAATCACTATGTCATCTGAACATTTTCAGATACAAGTATCATATTATGAAATGAGATAGTTTTATCTGTAAGTTGCAGGGAAGTCTGTGTTTTTATGCTCAACAGCTGTTCTGTCACTTCCTTTCTAGCATTACAGAAATATTATTTTGATCTGTAACTTAACACAGTTGACAAGGACTAAAAAGGAACATTTCTTCCTGTCTCATAAAACATCATCATTTTATTAGCTGACTGCAGCTCCTCAAAAGCACGTCAAACACAACTGACACAACAGATGCATTTCTTTACTGAGAGGGTGGTCAAACACTGGAACAGGCTTTCTAGATAGGTGGTCAATGTCCCATGTCTGTCAGTGTTTAAGAAGCATTTGGACAATGTCCTTTATAACATACTTTAGCTTCTGGTCATCCCTGAATTGGTCAGGCAGTTGGACTACACGATCGTTGAAGTCCCTTCCAACTGAAATAGTTTATTCTATACTTGTGGTCCTGAATTAATGACTTTAAGGACTTGCCCGTCTCAAAAGTGGTATTAGTTACACGGTATAAAGTTTCTGTGTCTGCAGAATTTTTAATAATGAACTTTCTTCAAAGAAAGGTATTGTCCTCTACTATTTACTTTAACATCTGCATAAATATCTCCTTCTCTGGAGATATTCAAGACCCGCCTGGACAAGGTCTTCTGTGGCCTGCTGTAGGTGACCCTGCTTCGACGGGAGGATTGGACTAGATGACCCACAGAGGTCCCTTCCAACCCCTAACATTCTGTGATTCTGTGATTCTGTTTTACCCTATTTTTGTTGTTATAATGTGCTGTGGGCATTAATGTAACTTTTTGTTTTCTAGAATTATGTTCTTTTGACTGATTTAAGAATTCACTGGAAATAATTTTTAATGACTGATAATGCAAAACAACTATTAACGTGATGATGTTGTCAGACCAGGTAAGGCGAAGACTGAGGTCATAACATATTTTGGACAGTACATGTTCTTCTTGTCGATAAGGTCAATATTGTTATATGTTAGTTTTGAATTAGTAACTGAGAGATGAAAGGCTTTCAATATTATTATGCTCTTCCATTCTTCATCTATTATTCAGAGTGATATTTACATCTTCAAAAGGAAGATGCTGCAGTTGCTGTTTTCAGAATCTTTGATACTGCTTGGTTTTACTGAATTCCTAACAGCTAAAATATTATTAGAATATTAAAATTCCTTCATATAATGTTTTCTAGACTCTATAGAGCTTAGAGTCCATAAGTATTCATATTCATTATTCTGCCCATAATGAGAAGAATAAATGGCTGCTGAAATACTTCTTTGAAGACAAATTCCAACAAAAGGAAAGAAAGTCATAGGGTCTCTTTTAAAGAAGCTCTCATCTCCTACAGTGCACTGAAGGCAATACAAGAGAGCACTGTGTGGACTTGGAGATGCTACATGCAAAATAAGCTTCAGAGTAGAAAACTGAAGCATGGCATAGCTTCAAAAATAGTTCTTTGAAGTACATGTGCTATACCCCACATTAAAAAGATATGAAGAAATTACTGTAGGAGGAGGTATTAAGAAAATTTTCTGCTTCAAATAGCATGTTCTAACTGTTCCCCAAGAGTTTTCCTGGCTATACGAAAATTTTCACAGGAGATTAAGGCATTATTTTCCTAAATTATTTTGGCCCTGTTGGGCTTTAATATTACGGAAAAAACAGATTCAAAACTTAAATCCAATAAAGGAACCAGGCCCGCAAACAGTATGTGTTAGCAAATCTTTTTGCCTTGGGAAGTGGTATTCACATTATGATGGAAAGTGCATTATAACTCCAGAGGAGTGATAGACAACTTAATATACTTATTTACAGAAGGCAAGAAACTGCGAAGTTTTACTTAGGACAGGTTTCATAGAAGATGCTATTATGAAATCTCAGAAAGTTATTCAAAGCTGAAGCACATGGCTCATATATATAAGAGCTAGAGCTGCTATTATCTCCAGATGCCCATATGGTTATTTACTGAGAAAACAGTGTAAAGAATAGAGCTAATGAGGAGACGTGTGCTGCTGGACCATGTACTGACAAATGAACAGGAACTGGTTGACCATGTGAAAGCTGGGGGCAGTCTTGGCTGCAGTGACCATGAGATGGTAGAGTTCAGGATCCTGCGTGGAGGAAGCAGGGCAATAAGTAGGATCACAACCTTGGACTTCAGGAGAGCTAACTTTGAACTCTTCAAGGATCTACTTGGAGAAATCCCATGGGTCAGGGCTCTAGAAGGTAAGGGGGTCCAGGAGTGCTGGTAGCTACTTAAGCATCTCTTTCTCCATGCTCGGGATCAGTGTATCCCCATGAATAAGAAATCTAGCAAAGGAGGCAGGACACCTGTGTGCATGAGCAAGGAGCTTCTAGCAGAACTCTGATGGAAGAGAATAGTCCATGGAAGGTGCGAAGAGGGACAGGTCACTTGGGAAGAATACAGGAACATTGTCAGAGCATGAAGGGAAGCAACGAGGCAGGCTAAGGCCCACCTGGAATTGAATCTGTCAAGGGATGTCAAAGGCAACAAGAGGGGCTTCTTCAAGTACTTCAGCAACAAGTGGAAGACTAGGGAAAACGCGGGGCCACTGCTGAACGAGGTGGGTGTCCTGCTGATGGAGGATACAGAGAAGGCAGGGTTACTGAATGCCCGGTTTGTTTCAGTCTTTAGTGCTAAGGCTGGCCCTCAGGATTGCCAGTCCATGGAGGTAAGAGAAGAAGCCTTCAGAAAGTAAGACCTTCCCTTGGTTAAGGAGGATTAGGTGAGAGATCATCTAAGCAATCTGGACACCCACAAATGATGGATGAGTGGTCAGTAAGGTGGATTGAGAACTGGCTGAATGACAGAGCTGAGTGTTGTCATCAGTGGCGCTGAGTCTAGTTGGAGGCCTATAACTAGTGGTGTCCTTCAGGGGTCAGTACTCGGCCCAGTCTTGTTTAACTTCTTCATCAATAACCTAGATGAAGGGACAGAGGGTACCCTCAGCAAGTTTGCTGATGACACCAAACTGGGAGGAGAGGCTGATACACTGGCAGGCTGTGCTGTCATTCAGCGAGACCTGGACAGGCTGGAAAGCTGGGCAGAGAGGAACCTGATGAGGTTCAACAAAGGCAAATGCAGGGTCCTACACCTGGGAAGGAACAGCCTCATGCACCAGTACAGGCTTGGGGCGGACCTGCTGGAGTGCAGCTCTGTGGAGAGGGACCTCGGTGTCTTGGTGGATGACAAGCTGACCATGAGCCAGCAGTGTGCCCTTGTTGCCAAGAAGGCCAATGGGATGCTGGGGTGCATTAAGAAGAGTGTGGCCAGCAGGTCGAGGGAGGTTCTCCTCTCCCTCGACTCAGCCCTAGTGAGGCCTCATCTGGAGTACTGTGTCCAGTTCTGGGCTCCCCACTTTAAGAAAGATGAAGAGCTACTGGAGAGAGTCCAGCGGAGGGCTACAAAGATGATGAGGCGACTGGAACATCTCTCCTACAAGGAAAGGCTGAGGGAGCTGGGTTTGCTTAGCCTGAAGAAGAGAAGGCTGAGAGGGGATCTTCTAAATGCTTCTAAATAGCTTAAGGGTGGGTGTCAAGTGGATGGGGCCAGATTCTTTTTAGTGGTGTCCAGCAACATGACAAGAAGTAACAGGCACAAACTGAAGCATACGTACGTTCCATCTGAACACAAGGAAGATCTTCTTTACTTTGAGGGTGACGGAGCACTGGAACAGGCTGCCCAGGGAGGTTATGGAATCTCCTTCTCTAGAGATATTCAAAACCTTTCTGGAGAAGTCCTGTGCAATGTGGTCTAAGTTACCCTGCTTTGGCAGGGGGATTGGAGTAGATGATGCACAGAGGTCCCTTCCAACCCCTACGATCCTGTGACTTAATTTAAACGGTAATGCTAATAGTTTTATCACAGGTTTTTGCTTATAACCTTTATTATCCTTCCCTCTCGATAAGATAATGCTTTAAACAGCCGTTCGCTAAATATGCATTCCAGGAGTCCCTCTTCTTCTACTGCATGATGTATCTATTATGTTAAGTAGCCATGTTCTCTTTCACTTCCTCTGCCTCCTTGAAATTTTGTGTTCTTTTTCTGCATTACAGCTCAGCTTCACCAGAGTACTTGAGAGACTTTAGATTTCATGATCCTTAAAAATTTTTCTGAGAGTGCTTGAAAGAGTCCAGGATTGCTCTTTATACATCAAGACAAAATAGCAACAAACCAAAAGTCAGTCTAACACTCTATGACCATATTCTTTTAGACTTTCCTCATGTGGAGGGTTTAACATTTAATGGCAGATCTAGTTGCTTGAAAATATTTGATGTTTCATAGGATTTTGATTTAGCAGAGCCATACAGCAATGTACTTAAATCACAATACAAGCACAAGCTACACTTAGCAGAGTATAGCGACTGCAATACACATTTGAATTACAATATAAACATTCTTATTCTCTAGAATATACTCACCATCATGATGCTAGGTATCCCCAACATCTGGAAAGGAATATATGTGTTAAAACCAGCTCAAACCCATTGTTGTCTTCCAAAGTCTTTTTGTTGATTGTTCATTTGCTATACTGCACATTGGACTAATACACAATCACACTAATACACAATCTCTCCCATCATACTGGTCAGATTAACTCAAGAAGATATTTATAATCTTTTGATCAACTCAAGGAAAAATATTAACACAGCTGGTTGATTTACTCAGATGATATATCTGCTTGATTTGGTCAGCTAATATAGCAGGTTTATCCACTCAACTGTTGTAGCCACTTCATTAAAATATAAGCCACCACTGGTTCCCTTTGTGCTGAGATAATTTCAGCTTTATTTGCAACAGCTGAGGTCAGTCATTCCCTTCAATTTTCCCTGAATTTCATGAGCATGTTGTCCTTGTCTATATTTCATCCGCTGTAGGGGTTTATTGATCAGTCACACCAAGAAAGCACAATGTATTGGGAAACAGTATCTTGGCTGAAATTTATGAATAAGTCTATTACCCACTTGATGCAAACTATCCTAACAGATACTGCTTCATATATTTAAAACAAATAACTTATACTAAGAAATGCTTTTACTTTTCACTGCCAGTTACACTGCTATCTGGGAATTTAACTGAAATTTCCCCAAACCTAACATTTTTTTAGAAAGAAACAAGGGAAAGACCTGGCCTATATAGCTCCAAAATGAGTTCTATGATGGATTTCAGGTGAAATTACATAATTACTTTCTTTCATGGCATTGTATTTTGGGTATTTTTGTAGAAACACAGATACTACCTTGAGTCCTTCATAACACTGCATTTCCCACTTACTATATGCGTTTTTACAAGCATGCCAAGAGTTCTTAGCAGCTTCATAAAGGAGTGAACTAAATCACATTGCCTAAAGCTTGCATCAAGAAAAACAGTTTTCTGTGCAGCTTTCGATTCCATGATACTTTCACAGTTGTTGCAGCATTGAAGATCCCCAGATAAAGAAAGAATTCATGTGACAGTGCCAAAGCGATTTTCAAAATAGTTCACTGTAGAACTGCAAAATGTATTTCTGAAGTTCTTGCTTTTAAACTGTAATTGAGCTAACTGTGACAAGTTAAGGTCCAATACTCTCAATGCCAAGGCACAAGTAAATTATTTTGGACAAGATTAGTAGCTTAACGTTAATGTTATTCTCTATTACCATTAGTACGTACAGTTCCTCTGTCTTAAGTAAATGAAACAGTGCTGGGGGTGAACATATATCAACTTATAATAGTCAACCCAACAGATGAAAAGGAACATGGGAATAAAAACCTCAGATAATAAGTCACTGAGAATCTGACATCCTGAAAAAAGATACCTTTTTGCAAAATGTCACTGTGTTGTAGCTAGAGGCAACATTTGCTCTGTGATATAAAAAGGACTATTTCAATTTCAAAGGAGGTAACCAAAGACAAATGGACGTAAGCAAGAGAGCATCTGCTGAGGTCTCTGAGATGACCACAGCTGGCAGCTGCCCATCTTGGCAATGAGTGCCAATAGTCCTTGCTACTAGAGTGCTTTGTGAGGTGAGGAGTGTGGTCAAAACCCCAGGCAAACCCTCTATTTCTTGGATGACCACTTGGCCAGTGCTAGCAGGAGTCACCCTGCCCCCTGTTTAGGCAGCATCCCCATGGGAAAGGGCTGTTCCTTTCCCTATGTTTTACCCCCTGGAGGTGTCCCTTTACCTCTTGGTAAAATCTTTAGAGATCTGCCAGACCATGACTAAAGCATCTGCAGTCACATAGTCAGCAAGGAAATTTCTGTTTTGGCAACTTGCCCTGCTGCTTCTGTCTGCTTCCTGTCTCAAATATAACGGCACTGGCCATCATCACACCAGCTAGCCTCTGATATAAGTCTGTGAAAGAACCGTCTGCCTCCAGTGCCATGTCTCTGTAGGTGAGCCTCTCCTGCCCCTAGGCCACGGTAGATCCAGGATGTCCTCACCCTTCATGCACTTATAGTTTATCATTAAGTGGTTTTTTTTCCATATATAGAACTGAGATCAAGATCTTTATCTGATGTCAGCTGACATCTCTATTACGACCAAGTTCTGATTAGCCAATGCACTATTCCTTGTTAAATATGGTCAGGACAGCCAGTGAAAGAGTCTTCAGAATATTATGTACAAGTGAAATTAATGTGTTTTTTTCCATTACTGAACAGGTTTATTTTTGTCTCTCCCATCAACAGCAAGTGTTTCTTCCCTTCTGTCATGGTATAAAGCAGGGTGGCAATAAACTGAGTGGCAGATGCTCTTTATTAACCCCTTCCCTCCCACCAGAGGAAGCGAAAAGGAGGAAAAGGGAGAGAGACTTCTAAACTTACTACAAAATTTTTACTAATAACACTAATAATACTAATAATATTAATAATAAAAGTAATCATGGAAAATACACAGAACTGCTACTGAGTTTCTTGGAGTTGGGTGCTGGGGCACTGGCATCCTGCCAGCAGCTGCCAGGCACCACCAGGAAGTCCCGGGCTGGCTTTGACAACAGACAGGAGCTGGACTCAGGAACGCACGGATTGGAAACTGGATCAGGATTGACAGCAAAACAACAAGCAGGCCTCTTCAGAAGCTGGCCATGGACTGGCTTTAAACTGAGTATGACGTGCATAGCACGGAATACCTAACTGGTCAATATTGCATCACCTGTTCTGTCTGCCCCTCCCTACAAGTGCGACCTTTTACAACTCCTCACTTGTGGGACCTAAGAGGTCTATAGGTGACTTTGGCTGCCACAGTAATAATTATAAACAGGGGCTTTTTTCTGCATTCCTTTCCTATCATTAGCTCAGTAAGACTATAAACATTAGGGTTATCTTATTTGGAGCCAGCAGTGTCTGTAAAATATGCAGTCAGCTTCAGAAAAATGCAGTTACTTAGAAGAACTTAACTGTAAATAAGATTCACTGAAAGACAATCGGTTCCATTTTAATCAAAACCAGGACACCTTCTCTTTCCTTTCAAACTTTTTTCCAGTTTGTTGTGGTTAAAAAGGGCTGATGTAAACTGAGTGATGGAGAATGACAAAGTGGGAAGGCCTACCATGAAGCTCAGATGATTCCTATAAACAGAGAGGGACAGTGTAAAGGTTTGATCAAACTGGAATATAGAGATTAAATGATTGCATAGAAGTAACTGAATTGTAATCTTCATTTGTAGTCCTGGGCCAGGAAAGTGGAAAATTTACCACACTATATTGCTGAAATACTGAGGGGCAACACCAGGAGCTGGGTAATATTTTGAGAAGGCAAATTTACGAATCATAAAATGTGGCTTTTATTTTTTTGGCAATAGGAATCAAAATGCAACAAGACATTAGAAAATCAATGCCCAGGAATCTTCTAGAGCTGTGGAAAATTGTAGTAAAAAAGTTTCATATTGGTATGTCTGCAGAGTGAATGTGAACACTAGGGGGCAAAATATCACTGGGCTAGGGGTTATAAAAATGTTGTGTGTTGTTAACACTTACGGGTCAACAAGATGCTAGTACACCTCTGCCTGAAATTGCTTAGGATTACCAGATCTGAAACAGAGACAGCAGCTAATACCCGACAACTCACAGATGTGGGGCAGGATAGAGAGATCAATCACTGTCAGCTCCTAAAGAGTACCATGAGACACATCCAAAACAAGAACGCCCCTAAGCAGGAACCCAGGAAGAGTGGCAAGGGGCTCAACACCTGATGTCCTGGCTCCTCTATGTTCTTGCAAGAAACTCTGCACAGACTACGTGGATACAGATGTCTTAGTGCCTGCATGCTCACAAACTGGTTACACGTCTTGGGGCTTGTGGACAGGGGTGTGTGAGAGACTGAAATAATTAGTGCTTTAAAATATGTTCATGTTTCCTTCCTATGAGGTTTTGCACTGAGCTACATTGCTGCTGCAGTGATGGAACATTATTTCCCTCAGGGTAGTCTGGAAATTTTTATGTTTTTCAGAGTCTGTGAAAGATACATACACTGCCATAAGCAATTCTACATTCGTTCATGTAATTACAACAGTTAAGAATAAATGCTCTGTCAAAACACGGGGTCATCTTTAGTGCTAAAGTGCAAAAGAAAATCAATGTTTTTAGGACTAGGTTTATTTCATCCTGACAGAGAATTCAAAAATAGCTCAGATTAACTGAAACCACTAGAGGACAGAATTGAACCCCTCATGGTATTTCTCGGTATTGGACTATATACAACTAAATTTAGACGTATAAATGTAGGAAAGCAATTAAAACATCTAAACATATATATTAAGAGCAATTTTAGATGCCCTAGAATAATATTTGAGATAGTTACATAGACCTGGCATTTCTGACTCAGGATCTATAGGAGATCTGTGAAGTTGCATCTTCAAATCAGGAAGGATACCCTACGACTTCTAAAACACCTCTAGACATCTAACTTTAAACACTTAAATGACTCTGCAGAGAGCTTTCAGATACCTGCAGAAAAATTTTCAGTGACATGTGGGAGCTCACAGGGCATTTGAAACACCCAGACAGAATAGGCATATGCTTTCCAGATGGAGATGACATTGACCACCACAGCACTGACTTCTGTCACCATCCAGCCAGCAGCTGATCATTGTGTTTGAAAAAGCTGATTCCCCATGCCAAAATCTCAATACCTACTGTTTGAACAAGCACTCTTCCCTTGAGTAGCTGTGTAAAAGTATCCAGTCCAGTGGGTTTGTTAGTTCTGTCTGGTTGTCTGGTTTCTTGTCCTTGAAAATAGCCTGGTGATTATCTGGACTCAACAGCTGCTTAGTTTATTGTGTCTTTGGCAGTACCAAGCATTCAGAAACCTTATTCTTATGGCAAACAGTAGTTTGATAGGATCCATGGAAATGCCCTAATGTCCTCTACACAAGACATGTATTTATTGTGTGATATGCCAGCTGACTTCAGTCATAAACCCACTGTATTTTATTTTATAAACCTCCTGGCGTATCTCAATGATTCATAATTAACATGGTCCGTAAAATGTCTGAGGTCTTTTGTGGGAACAAGGACCACATAGCTGTGCATTTTAAATTAGTGAAATGACATACTTGCATATAAGTATATTGAGTACACACAGGGTTAGCAATTTACTACAATTGAATGTGTTTAACATTGAGGCTTAAGCATCTGTTCTTTACAAAGTCTTAGCAAAGAGTTCAGGCTGTGAAAAGAGGTCACTGTGCTTGTCAAAACATACTGGATTCCTGTTATCACCACCAGGAGTGCATCCTCTGGCTGTTTCTACACTTCATAAGTATCAGTGGTCTCTCTAATTGGTGTTCTGTCCTCCTTCTCCCATATGCAAAGGTTCAACCACCAAGGGTACCTGGCTGAAAGTATTTTTGTCTTCACCTTGACAACAAAATAGTTTACCAGAATGATATGGGAGCTACCTCGAAATGCAGCAACCCTACTGACAATGTCAAAGATATTAAAAATCCTTCTGCAAAACTGCAACTTTGTTTCAGTTTGTTACAAAGATTCTAAAATCCAGTGCTGAGTTGAATCATTGCTACCTTGTAGCTGTAGGAACTGAATGAATTAATAAAGCCAGAAAGTTAATATTTTGATGTTAAGAAATTAATAATTACCCACTCATGCCCTCTCCTACAGAAAGAAAAGAGTGGGATCGGAATTCAATAATCTATTCAAGCATTAATTACTATTAGTGAAAATCTCAGAGCAGTAGATGTATAGGTACTCAAGATAAGCGCAGTGACAGAAAAGATATATTCACATTTCTATAACAAGAGCCTTTTAATTTTGAAGATAATTTTTTTGCCCTGGTGTAAGTAAAGATGAGGGTAATAGCAATTAATAAATTAAGTTTAGTCAGTTTAAAATACAACAATAAGAGACAAGTTCATATATAAAATTTTTCAACCTGTCTTGAAAGAGTTGCTTAGTTTTACATGTAGGAGTATTTGCACTTTGGAGGAATCATTGTGTCTCTGTTAACTATGGAAGGAGACTTGATGACTAAGAAGAGATGACTAAATTTTAGTAGCTGTTGAGATTCATCCTGATTTAGTAAGGATTTCCTCTGATTTCCTGTGAGGGAAACTTTTGACCTACTGTCAGAAATGTCCTGTGGAAACAATTCACTACATTCAGGAGAGTAAGAAGAGTTTTGTGCCATGTTACAACGACATTGCATAGCAGTTCACTGTAACATGAGGTGTGACTAGAAGGATCAGCCCACAGTGTTGTGGCCTGTTGTTAGCCAAGAGAAAATTCTTGCTTGAAATCTGGCTGTAAACCTTCTGTGTTCAAATGTGAATGACAGTAAGGGTGGACGTTGATTGTGTTCGCTGCACATAGTGGTCTAGTGTCCTCTGAGGTTTCCCCAAGCACCTCATCTGGCGTCCAGTCCTGATCCAGGGCTAGTGCGAATTTTCCAAAGTCCTTTCAGCTCTGTTGCAACAGCATCTCAAAGTCTGCTATACACTTCAGCAGATGAATCTAGCCTGATGTTGATAGTAAACCAATGAAGGAAATAAAACTGGAAGCCTAATTACCCATAGAATAAAGCAATTAAGCTTAATAAGAATATAGGTATACATTTTCAGTGACTTCAATATGTGTGATTCTCGCTGAACCGGAAGGAGGGGTTTACACTTTCTGATAGGTTAGATAGATTGTCCTCTGGGTAATCTGGCCTATTCTGTATTAGTGTAAATATTTCCTCTAGGAAACCGTAATGTGTGGCTGCTGCAACATAGTAAGTGACATTTTGTTTCTGTGAGCATAAATTTGACTTCAGTTTTCATAATAAATTTTCATTGTGTACGTCAAGAACCTAGAAAATTAATTGAATGTGATAATGTATATTCTACATGCAAAAGGTAAAAGAAACCTTTCACGAAGGCCAAAAGCCCTGAACTTCTGAAGTTTTACATTTTGATTAAAATGTTTGTACTTCTGTTGCTTGCATTTTATTGCAACCTCAGTTTTTATTTATATCAAATTACAGTGCCATGTTTTGCCTTCAATATTATGCTTTTCCCTGCTCCTAAACATCCTTGTCATCATTGCTATTATTATTATTAATAATAATAATTTTCCTTTTATCCTTTTATCTAGTTAATTATTTTGTGTTCTGCATTTTAAAGTTTCATGGTTTAAGTGCTGATGAGGTTTAAGTTCATAAATATGCTAACTTAAGATTGTTGAAGGTATTAAAGACTGTTTTGTAGCTTTGACCCTGCTTCGGCAGGGGGGTTGGACTAGATGACCCACAGAGGTCCCTTCCAACCCCTACCATTCTGTGATTCTGTGATTCAGTCTTTCTACTCACATTTTCTGCCTCTGTAAATTTCACAATGTATTATTTTCGCAAAGGAAAGCAGCAGTTTCATTTTTAATACCATTCAGCAAGTTATTAATTAGAAGTGGATACAACTACAGTTTTCAAGTTCAAATATGTACTGAATTCATAATGATCTGCAGTAACTTGAAATACATTTTGTCTTTTTCCTTTCTTCCTTTTAAATAGGTTTTCATAACCAAAATGTGTTTTCTTAATATACAAAAATAATCTGCCTTTTTTTCTAAACCACACTGTCTTTAAAATTAATATACGACTTGCAGTTATTGCCTTCTTTTCAGACCCTGATGGTGTATTTCAGCACTATCCACTTAAAATGTACTTTCCATAAATTCCATCCACACTGCTTAAATTTTGTCAGGTATCTGTTAGACCCTCAGAATTTCAACACTTATGTACCTTGCTGTCTTTGTTGCCTTTTTATTTTCCAAACATCTCTGTGGGAATACTTCAAGTATTATTAAATGACAGATTATGATGTAAGTACATATTTTTGCAGTGACCTATATGTTGAAACTGACAGCCCATGGTTCTCTGAAATTAAGCACTTCAGGAGTTATTTCCTGCTTAGTGACATCAATAAAAGATGCATCTCCATTAGGGCTAACTGTGGGAAGATGATGGAGGTCAATTCGCTTATCTTTCTCACTACCAAAACGAAAAAAAAATGTATTAAGTAGCTCAATACAAAATTTTATGAGGATATGAGCTAACAGCTGTGCAGAGTGTACAATTTGTGATCTAGTGTTGAACTTCATTCTCTGGCCCAATTTTTTGTAGCCTTGTAGCCGTATCTTAATGGCCTTTCTCCTGTTATTTACTGCAATGGTGACAATTTCTATGCTGAGGCCAAGAACAGCACTAGCTATGAACTGTACCTCTTCTACACCAATACTGCAGGATTCAAAGCAAGCAAAGAAGCTAAATGCCCAGTATCCTACAGCCTCCAACAGAAACAGTCTGGGAGGAGAGTGGTTTGGCAACTTCATCCACCAGTTCTCTCAGGACCCATGGACACATCTCATCAGGCCCCATGGACCTGTGCACCTTCAGGTTCCTTAGGCAGTCTCAAACCTGGTCTTCTCTAAAAGTGGGTGGTTCTTCATTCTCCCAGTCTCCCCCTTTGCCTTCTGCAGCTTGGACGATGTGGCCAGAGCACTTGCTGTTGAAGACTGAGGCAAAAAAGTCATTAAGCACCTCAGCTTTCTCCACATCCTGGGTAACCAGGTCTCCAACTTCCTTCCGGAGAGGTCCCACATTTTCCCTAGTCTGCCTTCTATCACTGACATACATACAGAAGGCTTTCTTGTTTGCTTTGACATTCCTGGCCAGATATAATTCTGTCAGGGATTTAGCTTTCCTAACTTGCTCCCTGGCTACTCGGACGGTTCCTCTATATTCCTCCCAAGCTACCTGTCCTTGTTTCCATCCTCTGTAGGCCTCCTTTTTCTGCTAGACTTTGGCCAGGAGCTCCTTGCTCATCCAAGTAGGCCTCCTGGCGTTTCTGCCTGACTTCATCTTGGTTGGGATGCATCGCTCCTGAACTTAGAGGAGGTGATTCTTGAATAATGACCAGCTTTCTTGGGCCCTTCTTCCCTCTAGGGCTTTATCCCATGGTATTCTACCAAGCAGATCCCTTAGGAGGTCAAAGTCTGCTTTCCTGAAGTCCAGGGTAGCGAGTTTGCTGCGCACTCGCCTCGCTGCCCTAGGGATCTGAAACTCCACCATTTCATGGTCACTGCAGCCAAGGCTGCCCTTGACTTTCACATTCCCCACCAGCCCCTCTTTGTTGGTGAGAAAAAGGTCCAGCATCACACCTCTTCTCATGGGCTCCCCTATCGCTTGGAGGAGGAAGTTGTCCTCAGCACATTCCAGGAACCTCCTGGATTGTTTTTGCCCTGCTGTGTTGTCCCTCCAACAGATGTTGGGGTGGTTGAAGTCTCCCATGAGGACCAGGACTTTTGAACACGAGGCTTCTCCTGTCTGTCTATAGGGGGTCTCATCCGCACTCTTGTCCTGGTCTGGTGGCCTGTAGCAGACTCCCACTGTAATGTTGCCAGTCCCTGCCCTGCCTTTATTCTTGACCCATAAGCTCTCCGTGGGCTCCTCATCCATTCCCAGGTGAAGATCCATGCACTCCAGCTGATCTTTGACGTAGAGGGCAACACCTCCTCCTCATCTCCCCTGCCTGTCTTTTCTAAAGATCCTGTATGCTCCCATCCCAATACTTCAGTCACAGAAGCCGTCCCACCATGTCTCCATGATGCCGATGATATCACAGCCCCACAGATGTGCGCACAACTTTAGTTTCTCTTGTTTATTCCCCATGCTACGTGCATTTGCCTAAAGGCATTTGATCTGAGCCCCCGATGAAACTGCACCATTGCTGCCGCACAGCTCCCTGTTCCGTACCCTCACAGACTCATAGAATCACAGAATGGTAGGGGTTGGAAGGGACCTCCGTGGGTCATCTAGTCCAACCCTCCTGCCGAAGCAGGGTCACCTACAGTAGGCTGTAGAGGACCTTGTCCAGGCGGGTCTT
>Ga0065711_1027034_pt1 | contig 55273 bp, 42 predicted proteins | sample Hoacrofraction12_FD_59098 | JGI IMG/M metagenome (GOLD analysis project Ga0065711, IMG submission 59098) | Hoatzin crop microbial communities from Cojedes, Venezuela - Epithelial fraction 12 v2 (version 2) | ecosystem: Host-associated > Birds > Digestive system > Esophagus > Crop | place... | reverse complement strand
CTCCCCTGATGCAACTTGAGGCCATTGCCTCTCATCCTATTGCTAGTTACCTGGGAGAAGAGACCAACACCTGCCTCACTACAACCTCCTTTCAGGTAGTTGTAGAGAGCGATCAGGTCCCCCCTTAGCCTATTCTTCTTTGGACTAAACAGCCCCAGTTCCTTCAGTCACTTCTCGTAAGACTTGTTCTCTAGACCCTTCACCAGCCTCGTTGCCCTTCTCTGGACACGCTTTTGGGTGTCAAAGCCTGTCCCCTGCCATGACTCAGTGGTGAAAGAGTGTGGAGAGAACCATGCTCATCCACGGTTCTGCATTTGGCTTGTGCCCTCCCCATCTTATGGACCCTGTTCCATGTGCAGCATCCAAGGGCATGGTGTTGAGAGTAGAGAAGACCGTACCCCAAAGGAGTTGGCTTCACCTCGAACCTGGATCCATCATGTTTAGTATGTAGCACCTGGCAGGCAAGGTTTCCCTTGCTTTCCCTGGGATAGGAGCGGATCCTACTGTCTGAAAGGCTTCCCTTCCATTCTCTCTAACTGCTGCAGAGGTCTCTTGAAAGAAATGTTGCTACAGAAGTCTCTCAGTACTAATCCCAGTTTGAGGGTTAGAGCAGTTCAGATCCAGCTGGCGTCCTTGAGATATGACGTGTATCTCCAACAGTCAGGCAAAGCCAAACTTTTAGACACACATCTGTATTTCAGAGAATGAGTTGTGGACTTTGAGTATGGAGCCAAGCACTGCTCCAGACTCTAGCAAGTCCTAAATGGTGACTGGTAGAGTCTGTGTTGGTAATTCCAAGAATTCATCAGTGGGATGGTTTGCTCCTTCTCTGTTGTAATACAGCACTACAACATTACAACACTACATTATGGTGTACTGTTAGTGTCACTTTTTTACATAGGCAATTGGTGTGACTGAGGTAAATATGTTCAGCTGCCAGTGGGGAAGGGCTGCTCCATGCAGCTGTGCAGAGGAGAGCATGGTCTTCTGAGTGGGAACAGCAGGTGAGTGCTCACAGGGCAGACTCCTGTAAAACTGAAGGCAACGCTAGGGCTAGTCCTAGAGTCCTTGTTCCAGATGAAACACCAAAACTTGGTGTCCTAAATGTCTGTCTTCTGAGCAAATAGCAGAACAATGGCAGAGCGAAAGATGGAAGAGAAACCCTCTCTGCTGTTGAGCTCTCTGATCTGGAAATACTGTATATCCCAATTAAATACAGCCAGGCTGTTTGAACTGCTGTGTTTTAGTAAGCAAGCAGTATATCACAGCAACACCTGAGGGTGCTGCTTTGATCACTGCCTGTCAGCATTTCCGCTGTGAACTTTGTTTATTAGAGGTTGGCTGCAAAAGATCTCTCTGTGCTGAAATCTCAGTGCAAAGCCTGTGCCAGTCACCAGTTTAGAGAATCAGGAGGATAGAAGCTCACAGAATAGTGCCAAATTCCTAGATGGGATTTTTGTTCTAAAATCTGAGGCTTTTTTCTTTTCTGAAAACTAAAGTTTCTATATCATCTCCAAAGTGCGTTAATCCTTACTGCATACTGAAGAAAAAAGTCAAACATCTGAATTATTAAGAGAGGTGCTTGAATGTCTGAAAAACTTCTCATCAAATTTTCATCCGTTCATTTTGTACAGTTTTCAGGACACAAATGAAGCATTCCTCATCCTGTCTTCTTGCTGGACTCGAAGGTGGTTAAACCACATCTAACCGGCATGAATGCCGGCATGGGGGGGAGGAGAGAAAGGAAGTGTCACATCCTCCGCTGTGAATAGAGAACACGCTCGCAGCCATGCTGGGCCGAACGCTTCAATCCTTCATCTGCCTGTGTTGGAGCAGCGGCCTGGGATCAGGTCCCTCTGCTGTGTACCGTGACCAGTAAGTCTCTCCCAGGCCCCCCTGCTGAAGCCGCTCTGCTTTGTATGAGCTGATTAAACATTCAGAGGGTGGGAGTGAAAAGGGTTCTGCGGCTTGCGGTGGGGGTGCTCATCCAGGAGACCGGCTCCCGGTCCCCGCGCCAATGAATATTTAATCGCTTTGTACAAAGTGGAAGAGTTTCAAAAGGAATCCCTGAAATCTGCAGCTTGGCAGCTCGGGTATTTAGCCGAGGAGAGTCTTGGGTCACAGCCCCTTTTCAGTATTATGCGGGAAAAGGGATTTCAAAGTAAAACCCTGAGAGGTGCTTTGGCCACTACGCTCTTCTGGACACAGCTTCAGGGTCAGTGTGTGAGAGCTGGCTTCGGTACCCAGCTCAGCGGAAGGAGCGATGCCCTTCCCACCCCGAATTAGCCATGCAGCACGTTGTGGGCAGTGCTGTGGGTGCTTTGCTGCCCTCCGAGCACTGCGACCCCCTCCAGGTGACACGCAAGGAAAGCAAGGCACCCACATTGCACGGGCTGCGGTGGGGAGCCAGGGCTTCACCAGTGCAACACTGCTACTGTAAAGTCCCTCTGGGACTTTGGCCCTGGGGCTGCCACTTGGCGATGTTGTTTTTCAGCTGCCTGACAAGCCTTTAGCTATTTGCTTCGGCAGTGGAGGGTTGTGTGCTTGCTGCAGGTGAGGCACTGCCCGCTGAGAAGACAGAGTCTGAGCAGGTGCTCTCAAATTGGGATGGAAACACAGTGTTGGTCATCTTGTCCAGCTGTATTCTTGGTCTATGCTTGTCCTTAGGAAAAGAGGAGACTTTAGAGAGCCCGGCATCTTTCATTGCGCTTTTCCAATATTCATGGAAAAATGAAGGAGACTAACTGTAGCTCTTTCGCCTCCTGTTCTGTGATCACAGCACCTTCCCTATCTGTTTTTATAACTGCATAGGAAAAGGTACATGCTATTATAGACTGGGTCAATTTGTACCTACACCTGTACATCTATATAACCTATAGACACAAGTACACATACAAGTAGTATATACGTACAAGTGTATACATAGCTCTGTATCAGTAAAACTTTGGTGTTTGGACAGTCTGGAAGTGATCATGCCTGGATGTTAACAAAGTTGTCCTCCCCAGCTCCCTGCCAAACATTGCCAGGGCTTATCGTATCACAATCAAACAAGTTCATTATGGATGAAATCCCAGCCTGGACTCAGAGAAATGCTTACAGATGTGCTTAACTTTCCATGAGTGAAATTCCACCCCTATTTAGTAACACGCTTCATTTCGGCAAGCCCCAGCTGCTGAACCAGGACTCCCATCCCTGGCCCTTCTCTGAAGCGGCCTGGGCACACCAGTATTACTTGCAGGTTATTTTTTTTCATGGGAGCTTGACGGAAAGTGGACAAGTCATTCTGTTTTTCTCCAGAGATGTGACACTTGGGGAGCATCCTCATCTGCTTTCACCCCATCTCTGCCGCCTCACAACCTCAGTCTGAGAAAGCGTCCTGGCTTTTGAGTGAAACCGGACCCCGCGCTCCTGGTGAAGGTGGCCAGATGTCGCGGTGTCACCAGCAGCGCCGGCCCCGGGAGGGGACTGGCCAGGCCCCCACAACGCCCCGCTCTGCCGGTCCCCCCTGTTGCAGATGGCCAACTCGGAAGGCCCGCCCCAGCGCCGTCGCGTGGGAGATGCCGATCAGCCAAATCTGCTGCCGTCAGCAAAAGACAAAACCTCTCGCAAGCCATGCGGTTGGCGATAAAAGGGAGCGGCCCCCGGAGGCCCCTCAGGAACAATGGCAGCCCCTTCGGGAGCCGGCGACGGAAGGCCGGACAAAGGCGCACGCTGCCCCAAACCCCAGCTGCTGCCTCAGCTCAAAACAGGGGGGTGCAAATTTGGTTTCTTTCATCTAAATCCTCTTAGGCGGTGCGAACGTGGAGAGCGGGCACGCACCGTCCCGCGATACGCTCCCTCCCTCCGCCGGCAATCCGCGCAGCCTCGAGGGCCAGGCGGAAATTTATTGCGGGTCTATTTGGCTTCTTAGGAACGAGCTGCTTTCTGCGGTGGGAGCGGAGCGGGGAGACAGGCAGCCGAGGGCCATGGAGAGTATCGACCTGAGAAATTGTGCCTGCCCTGCACTGGTTTGCCTGGAAGAGGCTGAACTTTTCATGTTCTGAAAAGCCAGATGAGCAGCACAAGTCATTAGTCACCCAGGTATTTACAGTGTTTTTCCTATTTCCTTTCTCCCATGGCCTCTGTGGTCAGCAGTATAAAATTCCTAGGCACTCCCACCTAAACACAAGTTTCCTGTTTATGCTCTCAGTGGCTTTTATGTTTAGCTGTTAAAACCCGTTGTCCAAAGTACCATAAAACAATATGAACAGAGACTGCAGGTGAGCAAGGAGCAGGGGGGGAAAAAGCAAAGCCACGACCAGGCTGCGCGGAGGTTGGTCCGGGCCGGGAAGTGGGGCCGGGGGGAACAAAAGAACAAAGATTGCCGGCAGCCAGCCTGCTGCCCGACTGCCGCCGGCACTGCTGGCACCGCGGCCGAAGAGCTGGGGTGGCTGCGCTTCCGCCTCTCAAATCAGATGGAAGCACCTGATGTTAAAAACTGAACGTGTCGATGGGCATAAACATTAATCAAGGTTTGTGGGGTTAAATAATGTAGAGTTAGGACACTTCTTTTAAGGATTTCCATTACCGTAACAGTTCATGCTGCTCCTGTTTGGTCTCTGTCAGCATTTACACTACATACATTCCTCTTTTAATGCCGGTAATGTCTGCTTCATCCTGAAACCTAGGATAAAAGTTGTCAGCGAGAGCAACACTGAGATTCTCCGGAGCTGCAGCAAGGGAGAAGCCCCAGCTGATCATCAAACTTACCCTGGAGCCACCGCAAATCCCTGCTCTGCTCAGGCTTTTGTATGCCTCGCTCAGGTGGCACGAACATTTTCAAGTCACGCTGACATCGGGAACATCCAGTTTAAGACATTTTGTTGTGATCACGTGAGGTCAAAACTGCTGAAGACACAAAACTTGGTAGCAGTTACACTACAGATTTTGATAGCTCTTCCCAGAGCCTTTACATAACATATCTATATCTATATCCGTATCTATATATGTAACAAGGTGATATTATACATTGATCAACTCATTTTTATCTTTTTATCTCCCCCAAAATATGCCAACTGTTTAATATAACATTTTTATTGGCTTTTGTTACCATAGAAATAAAAATGAATAATCATAAAAATGCAGAATAAACCTTAACCTACCAGAGAATTCGTAATTAAAACTAACAAGGTATCTATGGCAAACTTTTATTCACAACAGCATGATGTAAAGGCTTTTGTCAATATTGTCTTTGAATTTTTTGGTTGATTTGGTTTAGCCAGAAACTTACAGCTATTTAAACATGGTTTTGTGTATTTAATTATATCATACATGATGCCATTTTCTACTACAGACGCCCTTGACATTTAATTTCTTTCAGCCAGTAATTAGTAAAGAATAATTAAGCTTTCACTACTATAACTGCTTTTCATGATCCTTGTATCCTGTAGAGCAAGATACAGCAGCGGCAGCAAAGTTTATGTTTCAGATATTAAGATTTATTTGTTTTCAGGTTATACCTCAGTAATTTTACAGGGTTTCTGTGTACAAGAGAAGAACTGGGACAAAACAACGTGTTACAGAACCTATGTATTCCCTTACAGAGATTAGCATGAGTGAAGAATAGATCCTCTATGTTGAAAGCCACAACATACACCGGGAGACTATCTTATGTGTATATAATATATATAAATAATTATTATCTATATATTACATAGATATTAATATATGTATTTTCAGGGAGACTAAACGGGTTCTAAAATGTGTAAAAGGGCTTCATATGCAATATAGGTAACATCTTTTAGACAGCTCTGTACTGATAACTCTCATGACATATGTCACTTCATGAACATCTTTTTAAACACGGTTATTGAACGTAGATGGTCTTATTCTGAAATATCAATAGGTGTTCTGTGTATGATGCACAGCGGAGCGCTGGCCACTGTTCCTTTGTTCATGTTGAAGGTTTGATTTTTTATTAGTTTAAGCCTAAAATTCAGGCCCCTCATCAGCTGCTGCATGGGAATGACGGGCTACCTGAAGCGTGACGTTGCCTGAATGTGGGTTTGCAGATGGAGTGCACCAGGTGGGCTCCCGGAGCATGCTTTCAAGAGGGAGTTTCATCTGAAAGGCGTTGGGTTTATCCACTCCACAAGTCAAAAGGAAGCACAGGAGGCAAGGACAACTGGGAGACTCGCTTTGGAAGTTGGCTGCTGGTCCAAACTAAGACACTGATGTAGGTGCACCAGAGTTCAAGTTTGGACCTTACTCTCACAGTTCCTTTGGATCCTCCATTTAAGCGCACAGACTTCACAGCAGCATGTTTCCAAATCTCACCTTTTGATAACCTCCTTGTAGCCCTGATTAAATGAGCTGCTTCCCTGTCCTCCCCGCAGCAGTTTACATACACACCTCCTGCTCCCCAGCTGGCATCTCTCTCTCCACTGCAGAGAGAGGAAAAAAATCAATTTGAAAGCACCTCTCTTTGGCGTGGCCATCAATGGAAAATGAATGAAGTCTGCAGATGAAGCTAATTTGTAGATGTGATGAAACATTACAATAAGAGAGAGATGAAAAAAAAAAAAGAGTTGGGAAATCTTTGAAAAAGTCAACAAAAAGGAAATACTTTAATGTAGCCTTGATTCAGCAAATCTCTTTGGTATGAAGCATCCCAGAGAAGCCGTCAGCACCTGGGCTGTGTAGGCAGAAGGTAGATGGGGAAATGACTCACTGGTGCAGGAATAGAAAGGGGAAGCCACTCGGCATCAGCTGTGGGAACCTTTGAAGGGAAAAGAAAGTGTCTCAGCTCACAGAAGGTTACAAATGTTCGTGCTTGCTGCAATGTGCACATCCGGCCAGCAGCACCGTTGTAAAGGCAGCTAAGCAAGCATGAAGGGAAAAAACCACTTTAAGAAAAACAATCTGAAACCTATGTTTAATTCTACAAGCAATAAAGCTTTCGACTGTGCTGAGGCAAAAGCAGACCTGGCAGAGTGTGATCTTTGCCTTGGTGCTAGTTCTCAAGTGAAAGCAAACAGAAGTTTCCAGCAGAGCGCATCTTGCTTCCTCTACAGGTTACAGGGCTGCTGCATAGTGAGTGAGGACTTTTCTTGTGGCTGTCTTCCAGTGTTATCAGTGACGATACATGAGCACGTCCTTCACTTCTCCCTTTCTCCTGTCACGCAAGTTCTAGTGCCAATAAAAATATAAAACAGGCGTAACAAATTTGTTGTTTCTTTGTCAGGTCACTCAACAGCTGTGCTCCTGAAAGGCAGAGGGCTCTGGGCGACCCAAGGGAGCTGGGTGGTCTCCAGGCTAGAAGCGCAGAGGGGTGAGTTGGGGCAGAGGAAGAAAGACTGCATGGACTTGCTTCTTGAGTGAATCGTAGAATCATAGGTTGCAAAAGACCTCTGAGATCATCAAGTCCAACCATCAACCCAACACCACCATTCCTATTGAACCATGTCCTGAAGTGCCACATCTACACATCTTTTGAACACCTCTAGGGATGGGGACTCAACCACTTCCCTGGGCAGCCTGTTCCAATGTCTGACCACTCTTTCAGTAAAGAAAATCTTCCTAATATCCAGTCTAAACCTCCCCTGATGCAACTTGAGGCCATTGCCTCTTGTCCTATTGCTAGTTACCTGGGAGAACAGACCAACACCTGCCTCACTACAACCTCCTTTCAGGTAGTTGTAGAGAGCGATAAGCTCCCCCCTCAGCCTCCTCTTCTCCAGACTAAACAGTCCCAGTTCCTTCAGTCGCTCCTCATAAGACTTGTTCTCTAGACCCCTCACCAGCCTCGTTGCCCTGCCCTGGACGTGCTCCAGCACCTCAATTTCTTTCTTGCAGTGAGTGCTCGCTCAAGTGGCTGTGATGGGGACCCTGTTCCCCATGGTGGTGCCTTTGATGGCTCTTGCAGGTGGGGCTGTGCCCGCCAAGCTGCGGCTCCAGAGAAGAATTATCTCAGGTGACTTGAGGCTTCCCCAGAAGTGTTCCAACTCAGTGATGGTGCCCCTACTATAGCCACGCTCCCCACCTGTGCCACCTATATTTCTAGGATTTCTACCAGTCACAGTGCTGTGAGGGGCTGCACTACCCCATGCAGCGGGCAGGGTAGAGGGAGAGCAGCATCTTCTTTCTAGCCCATAATCCTTGTCAGGCGAGATGTTCATGTGGGTAGGCAGGAAGGAGGTGAGGGGCAACTCTTGAGAAGCAGCCCAGCTAATGCCGCAGCCCAGACAGCCCCTGCACCCATGGAGGGAAAGCTGTTTCCCCCATGCCCAGGCACCTTTATAACGAGAGCATTCATCCCCTTGCTCCCCGTGCTGCATGATAATCCTCAACAACTCAAGAGGTTTCCTCTCTCTTCTCTCTTACCACAGAGTTGCTCCTCACAGCGCTACAGCTGGAAATTCAACTTTAAAAGAAAAACATTGTTTTCTGCTCCACTGACATTCAAAAATGGAATACCAACATCGGTCTGGAAACAAATCTGATCTTCCCTGGAGGTGCTTGGGCTGGGCCCATTTTTAACTGCAAAAAGTGAAATGAGTAATATACGTGCTCCCTACGTCATGTAGACATTCTACTCTTATTCCCCTGAATTTCACACATCTCTTATTAAAGAGGAAACCAAAATTTCCACTATTTGCTGTGATTATGGCTCTTATTTTTGCATTTTGACTCAACCAGTATCATGGGTGGTCCAGCTCATACACGAAGCTTGACTCGTCCTACCCCTGAGCTACAGCTGGGTGGATCTCCTGTAAGGAGGCGTGAAGCCAGGTGGACACAGATATGGATCCCAGGCCAAGTTTGACTCAAGTTTGCAGAGATTCACAAGCCTTTCAGCAGACGTGGACCGATTTCTGCTTCCAGGTGGGAGTCAGACAAAGCTCTGGCTTTGTCTGTTTTTCTGACAATCCCCAAACAAAGCACGGCTCAGCAGTTTGAGAGAAGTTTGGCTCCATCCTTATGAATTTAATAGGGAACAAATCCATGCAAACCAAAACTGCACAAAATAGCTTCAAGAACCCCTGAAGCTAGGACTGCTGAGATTAATTTACTGTCCCAGGTTACTTCCCTAGTGTAAGTACACAGTTATTTCTGCCGGTCGGCTCCCATGAAGTCAATAGGAGTTTTGTAACATGTTCCATTGCTACACTCACTTTCCATTATCCATGGGTGGCTTCTCCGTTGGCAGATAAGCTGCATCCCGGGCCTAAGCCAGCTGAGGCGGCTCCATGCAGCTCAGCCGAGCCGGGGCTTTTAGCTCAGCCCGGTCCCACACGCCTCTGGGTGACCACGGAGCAGATGCTGGAGCTGGCTGCTTCGCTCCGCTGGGAAGCCGGGAGAAACTTTCAGAGGATGGGGAAGGGGGAAGGGCGGCTGACAGAAAGCAATAACAGGGCTGAGAATAAATAGTTAGAAGCCTTCAAAAGACACTTAGATGTGAGATGTGTGCGTTGAGAGTTCACTCTTCACTCAACTCACTGCTAGCTGCATTTTTTTAACTGGAAGGAAAAGATGTCTTGGGTGCAAATTCTTCTTGGTGTCATTGAGCCGCAGGGCATGGGGTGGCATCGCAGAGCTCTACCTCCCTGTGGGCACCAGCCAGCCTCATCCTGCCTGCTGGAAGATGCTGCCTACACTCCTGCCCGTGGACAGACGTCGCACCACTCCTCTGCCCATCGCTGGGTGTTGGCAGGGCACAGCCACGGACTCTGCTCCTGCGTGTTCCTTGCTGGCAGCCCACCCTTCCAGGCAGCGTTCAGCCACTGATGCTGCCAGCACAGCTCCATGTGCAGCCTCGGCCAGCTTTCTCTACTTCTGCTAGAGGTCACCACCCAGATCTGCTGGCCTGGGATTTTGGCTGTCTTGCACATGTTGCCTAACTTACACAAATACAGCAGCTTCAGGTCTGATCTAGCCCTTGCAGTTCAGGCACCCCTAGAGTGCCAAATTTGTCCAGCAGGAATGAAGCTTGGTCAAATGAGTAACTTCTATTTAGTCTCTTTTCTGGTGAAGAGGGGAGGGAGAAAACGAAATGCAAAAAACATCTGTTGCCCAAGCTCACGCTGATGGTAAACAGCTCTAAGGTATACAGTCCTGCCTTTACAGGGGACACCACGTGCACTACATATATATATTTACATACACACAGACAGATGTTGCATGGCAAGTTATCTGTGGGATGGTGTCTTGGAGCTCTGTCAAGACAGGGAGGAATGCAGCTACACAGATTCGGGGAGCAATTCAGAGAAGAGGTTTTATTGGTAGAAAAACCAGAGTGTTAACAAATACTTGGAGTGTATGCAGTGAAGGATGAAAAAAAAGTAAGCACAGACAAAAGAGGAGCTCAACCTGTCAAAAACATATGAAATAAGTCCATTTAATCAACGGTCTTTTTATTTCCAGGCAATGAAACTGTGTTCATGGAGCTCTGCACCTCCTAGCCTCAAGTGCCCTTGTTTTCTGAGAGTTTGTGTGACAAGGGAGCTGTCTGTACCAGCACAGCATCGACGTATCTTTCATGACTATCACAAGCAGCCTTACCCCAGTCCCCCAACAATAACAGTATCATATTTTGTTCCCTCTGGACTTTTCTATCACACAAGATTTCCCAAAGGTCCATAACTGCTCTAAAAATCATCAGCCCACTGCTAGGCAGTTTTCAAATGCAACAGGCACCCAAAACTGCCTGGGGTAGGACACCTCTTGTGCCGTATTTCACTGAGCACAGAGAAGCCCTGAATTGTTCCCCAGTGAATGCAGAGCTGAAGTGCCAGGTCTGCACAGAGGCCCATTTTAGCTCCTGATCCGGCACTTTCTGTCTCTCAGTGATGGGCAGCTGCTGACACCAGCTTCTTCTCAAACCAAAATGTGTGGTGAAAGAGAAAGTCCGCTCTGGTTAGTTCAAAATAGAAACAACAAGGTGCCCTTAGCAGTGATCTGGTACCTTTGGCTCCTCCAGGTGCCCCTGAAAGCAGCTCTTGGCTTCCAGCACTGTGCAGGTTTGCACCCTCAAGGCTGTCACCCTCCAGCTGTGAGGGGGCTGGAGGAAGAGCTGGGGCATGCCCTGCAGTCAGGCACCTGTTGGTAGGGGTGAGCCTCATCAGGGCCTTCTCTGGTCAGTGCTCAAGGCTTCAGTCCACAAAGCTGCAAGAACCTTCAGTAGAAATAATTGTTAGAAGCACGTTCCTTATGAAAAATACCAGGAGAAGACAGAGAAGGTGGCTTGGGGCTCTGTAGCAACTTCACCAGGAGGTCCTGGGAGCATGTTTTGCAAAGTGCTATTGAGCTACAGTGCTCTTCTGCTTTCTGTGCTGGGACATCAAATCCTGAGCACAAGGGTGAGCCAAAAGTGTCCCCAGATCACAGCAGTGAACATCATCCTGACAAAACTACTCCAAACTGAATCGTCACCCAACAGAAAGCTGTAAATCTTGAGTTACCTCATGTGGCTGAGAGTGCATGACTGATGTCAGATTTTTTGAACAGAAAGACTTAAATCAACTCCAGCTGAAAACTACATTAAGGATCAGAGAACAGACAGAATCCCTGTTCTCTCCTCCCAGGCAGGTCTCTCCTTGATACATGGCTCCCAAAGCATCAAGTGGTTGCACAAGCAACAATCAGGTCAAGGTGTGTGGCATGAGAGGAAAAAGAGCCTCAGACACAGATACTGCTGGAGGTTTGGCAGTGCCTCGTATCAAGCAGAGTGAAAATTTCAGACATGAGCAGTTTGGTCTCAACCCACTGTTTTGCATGTGGGTTTTACAAACCCAAGCTTGTACAACAGATGTCACAAAATGTCCCCAGACATGTCTAAGAGACAATTCACAGGCAGCTCCCGCCTTCCTATACATCTTATGGATTTAATCCATAATCCAAGAGTTTGATCTCAGGCATGTAAATGTTTGAATTAAATGCTTGATTTGGACCTGGCTCCCCATCCTGTCTTATTTCTGCTTGGGTTTGTTGGGAATACAAACCTTCAGACTGTAGATGTGTCATCTATTTTGTTTCTGCTGATCTTGGCATGTGAACGTATCCTGCTTGTAAAGACTACAAGGCCGGCCCCCGCTGTGGCCAGCTGGATGTATCTCATAAGGGACTACCTCCTGTTGGAGTAAATTGTTTTTTTTCTCAAACAGAAGCCAGGAGACTTCTACAATAAATGGCCCAAAATATTGGAATGCCTGAAATCTCAAAGAAAAGAGGGTGTCAGAGCACTACACGTTGTGTCTGGGGAGTGGTGGCCTGCTGAATTAGCCCTCCCTAATTATAGAGGACCCAGAACGTTGTACTGCAGGTTCATACTAACTGTTGGTGATAAATTTATCAAAACCCACAAAAAGTAAATAAAGTCAAATAAACTGTCTGCTTTTTTGTATGCATGGCTCTGCTGCAAGGTGCTGGATCTGTATAGAGGCCTTGCAGAATAAAGAGCACTCTGGGAACCAGAAAACTGTTGCTTTGGGTATGGTAAATGACACCTACGTCCAAGCAATCCTGCACGAACCTGATGTGCCCAGAGACAGCAACAGCTGTACTGAATACATTTACTGGTGTTATTTCTGAATGCACAGTAATTGTTTTATCTTAACAAAACTCACTGTGTGCGTTCCCTGCCTGGGTGTCTGATACCTCTGATACCTCATAAGGACTGTGTCTCTACATTTCAGGGCAAACACAGCCCTTTTCTGAGTGAGGTTTTGGGGAGGCAGTAGTGTAGTCATTTCACATGCGAAGGGGGGACAGGCCACTTCAACCCAGGACACGGGGAGAAGCAGGAAAAGGCTGGAGCTCCAGCACAGTTAGGTACTGCTGATTCTCGAAAGACTCACATTCACAGAGGGAAGCTGCCTGATCATCTCAGGGGGGTGCCCATGTGCTGTAACCCAGCTGGCAATTACTGCCCAAAAACCCACAGAAGTATGTGGGGCAAGAGCAGCTACCCAGCTGTGCATCCCTGACTATGTCACAGTTCTAGTTAGGCCTATCCTATATGAATTTATCGGCACTGAAGTGAACAAAGCTGTTCTGCCTTAGTGTGACTTCCAGGAATCTGGAACGCGAGCTAGTGCAGCTACTGTAGCATAGATCTACACTATAGCTCATTGTGCCTTAACCTCCCCGAGTCAAAAGCAGCATGGCCACTCCTCAGATCAACAGAGCAGTCAGTATTTTCACATGTTCTCCTCTTTTAATATTTTTGTGCTAGATACAAAATGTTCTTGGCCCCCGAGTGTAACAGGCTGGAGAAGAGGCAGATGCTTAAGCCCATGTGTCTGTCAACCCCATCATCACTCTGTTACATGGTGGCTACATTACCAGATAGAGGAGCTCAAGGAAGGTCTGAGAGAGTACAAAGGATCCAGATGAAATTTCACTTACCACGTATTTGAATAATTATTTCTCCAGCAACATGATCCGCTTTTCATTTGGAACAAGATGCTATTCAACCTAAAAGCAGCCAAACAGAACCCTGAATGTTTTTGTTTGATGTTAAGTGAGAAGATACCTGCCAGAGTTGTGTATGTTTTAATGTGTGCCTATACACTGAATTAGCCTTGCCACTTTCTAATCTGCCAGATCCCACCTCCTCTTTGTCCTCTCGTTTCCTCTCCCTGGAGTGAAGGGGGCCAGTCCTATGGACTGGGATCCTGGAAGCCCAGACACATGTGAAAACAAACAAGCCTTTCTTATCTGCCATTTTGCCTCTAAATTTCCCTTCTGCATTGAAGACCTGCTGTGAATGCAGACACATGTTTTTAAAAAGACACAGTTTTGTCTTGCTGATCTCAATGTAATTAGAAAGCTATTTGGCACACACTGGAACTTCTGTACTAATTTGGCACTATCCCATCCTGCTACTGGCAGCATTGGTTTTGCTCCCCGTTGGCGCTTCTCCTAGATGTCTTACAACTCCTGGAAACATCAGCCATGCCTATTCAGGGAATAAGTCTGGCAGGATGCTGACACCTTGTGCAGCACATCCAGCAGCAATGTGGCTGTGTGATGTTGGTTCATTATCAGACTCCACCGCTGTATCTTCTGATGGGGTACGGCATTATAGAGACAGCTGCATGGTTTGCATTATGAGAGCCAGCATGACATTCCCCATTGACTCAGCTTCAATTACAGGGTTTTGTCTGAGTTATGCTTCAAAATGGGGCCCTGTGTCAATTCCTCATTAACTTTTTGCTGAAGAACTTACAGGAGAAAGCAAGTGTTTTCCCCTTGGTCCTCACTTGCTTTAATAGGAACAACACATCCAGCTCCTGAGTTATGATGTTTCAGATAGATTTCAGAGGTCTTGGATATCCTTGTTGATGATCCATGGGGACATGGGTCCCCCTAATCTAACACACTGTCTCCAGCATTCTCCTATCACACCAGTAATGAAAAAACAAGTTCCTATGGGGCGATTCTGGAAAAGAAGAGCTCATAACCTTTACACGAGAATGTTCTTATCATGGTAACTTGGCCAATGACTACTTTCTTTTCACTATTTGGATAGAATCATAGAATCATTAAGCTTGGAAAAGACCTCTAAGATCATCAAGTCGAACCGTCAACCCCTCACCGCCATACCTACTAACATATTTTCGCTGTCCCCCTAAATCAGAAACTCCATACCCTCCAAGTGAACACACATTCCAAACATGAAATAAGCCAGCATGGAGAAGCCTTCCCTGGCTCTTCTGCAGGACCTAGTCCTCCTTCTTGGGGTTATCGATCTTCATTCTCAGCAACCCTTTGAGATCCAGCCTCCCCTGTTGTTTTCAGGGTCATTTGAGCTACTATCATCTCTTTCCTAGTGCTTCCCTCCATTTTCTTAGTCTCTCCTTGGAGTGAATGGTTATTCATACCTCCTTATGCGTGCGAGGAAACACTCCTTGCAACTCCTGTCAGCTCCAGGAGCTATTCTCAGTATTGCTGATGCCAACCACTCACATATCAAGACCTATCAAACCAAACACATGCAGATTTCATTACCTTTTTGCTTTTTGCTTTTTTTGAAACTTCAGGAGTCAGATTTTCAGGTTTGTTTCTACAGGTATGAAAGCAAACAATTCACTTCCTTCTTTTAATGAAAACTTTGATTTTCACACAGTCTTGCCACCACTGGGAAAGGCCACAACAAACACTGGGATGAGGTTCACAATAAATGAGGAGGGTCGCACAGTGGAGTACACCCACCTCCTAGTGCCCCCCGGCTTGAATTTAACCCAAGCCGCTACGCCGGGCCAGGCCCGTGCCGCCTCCAAGAGAAAACATTTTTGCTCTTCACATCGTTTGCAGCCCCTGTAACTCGTGCAGCTGCAAACATTACTTGTGTAAAAGGCTGATGCTTTTCTAATCCTGCAGAATCCAGTAAAAACTTTCATCAGTGAATTCCACAGGTTTGCTCTGCCCTACTTATTTCGTGGTTCTCTTTATCTGCTTTAAACGTGTCGCCTTGTAAATGCAAGCGTCCCCTTATACTTGTTTTCTGGGACAGGCAGAACAAGAGCGTCTGACTGGCAAAGATGTTGATCCTCTGTGCTCATGAGAATGTGGGAGGAATTAGGTCCTTCCTGCAGATTTGACTGCGTGCTCCAGAACCTAAGCTTTCATTTAAAAAGCTAATGAAGTGTTTAGCCCTTCTGGTTGTGAAGATAACCATGCTTCAGTTTGCATTTTGCAGAGGTTATCTTGTTGCGTGAAAGCCAGAGAAACTGCAACTAAACCATGGAGTTACGAGCTTCCTCTGTCTTAAAAGGGAGCTAAGTGTAAAACGATGCATCAGGGATGGTGGTGCGCCACAGGTCTGGAGACAGAGAAAAAATTTGCTGAAAAGGGGCCATATGAGAGATTGATTCAGCCTGGATGGGGGTTCCCGTGTGGTTCTGCCATCTCCTGCCTCCCCTCTACTCCTTGTTGCTCACTGGCATCACTTTCCTCCAACTCCATCCCTCAGCCCTTCTGTGCATGGTTCCTTCATGAGTCCTGACTGACACAATTTCACTTTTCTATATGGATTTATGAACCCAGACCATAAGTATGACAATAATTAATAAATATGAGAGGCAAGAGAGGCCATAATCCTGGTTGGAAAATGACAGAGGAGGAAACTTTGACAGAAGCTGTTGAAAATATCCTGAAAAGGAGCAGCAGGGCCAAGGTAATGAGGAGTCGGAGCGCTCAGACACCCCTTATGCCAACCCAAATCTTTCCAGGCTCCCAAGTTTTGGCGCATTGCCAGAGGAACTGGCCAGCTCCTAGATGTAAGTGACCAACTTCATCATCCTCAGCCTGTCTGCTCACTGAGGGAATGTGAATTATTCAAATATTCTTTCATCAAGTTCACATTTTACGTGTGGTATGTAAGGTTGCACGCAGTAATGAGGCTGATGAGCCACCCCTCTGTGTGCACATGTGGCTACACGTGCAGCCACATCTGTGCACCAGGGTAGGTATGTTCTTATTCTCTTCTTAATGCATCCCCCCACTTCAGCATCTCAGACGCTTCTTTTGCTTCTGCTGCTTAGTATCTTCACTGAGCTGTTCACCATAATGCTCAGTTCTTTTCCTCAGAGATTACAGTTAATTCAGAAGCCATCAGTGCGTCAGAGTAGTTTAAATTATTTCTTTCAAATGCATTACCTTTTAGTTCAAGTTCATCTGCCATCATGTTAGGACAACCACCGGTGGTATTAGAGTTGTCTGGTGTTTCAAACAATCCTTTGCAGCTTTTCCTTTCTGATCAAGTTTTATCAGCAGCATATTTTGACATTTCATTGTTCATCTAATTCTTAGTGTTGTTAGGAAATGCAGTACTTAGTGAATCCACTGAAAGTATGATCACAGTCTTAAGACACAGAAAATAATTGTAAAAATCTCTAAAAAAATTAATCAGTACATTCCTTATCTGAAAGTCTATATTTGTCTCCCTTCTGTTGTTAACAGATCCTTACAGGAACTGAAGGAAACCAGTGTAATATATGTAGAACATATTCACCTGCACACAGATAAATAAAAAAATAGTCCTTATAGACATCCTTAGGGCACTTCACTCTTAACATTTTTCATCCTTAGGCTTCAGACATTTATTCCCACAGCCAGCTTGTCTCTTCAGCAACCCGGGACAAGATTTTACCTCACCTTCTTGTTACTGGACTTCTTTCATAGTCTCATGGGCAGAATCCTATTGAAAGCTTTTCAACATTCTAAATAAATTATGTCCATCATCTTGCCTTAATGTACTATTTTTTTAACTCAGAGAATACAAGGAGTTTAGGAGAAGCGTAATTTACTTCTGTGTATGTCATGCCAACATGTCATCAAATTATAAAGATTCTTTTGCTTGATTAATGATTTTCTCAATTTTCTATGCACTGAAGTATTTGATTCAAAAATTATCCTTAGCTCCTCTTTTAAATGTGGGCTCCATATGGAGTGCTTCTACTTGTATTTGTGCTTTAGTTTCTGCTTCGTGTGAGGGAAAATTCTCTAAGCTTTTTAATCATGAACTGCCTTCAGACATTACAGTAACCTGGTCAGCTCTTGCAATTGACTGCAGCAGAGAAAGCAACATAGCTTGAAAAGACAGCTTTCAACATTTTTTTTTTTTGAAGATCATTTACAGGTAACTATCTTACAACAAATGCCCTCCACAGTTTTAACAAATCTTGTTATAATAATTCACTGGGTGTTATGCACAAGCTGCTGTGGCACAGTTGTTTTTGTGAACGGCTTTATTGGGAATATTATTACAAACTGAGGAAAACAAAAGCTCTGTGGGAACTTTAACTTTACCAGCTAGGCTACTGTACTTAGCTATGAGGACTATTATTAACCCAGTTACAGAAACAGTTACTTGAATAATGAATGAGCTATTACTGCATGCTGTAGGCTCTGAGATTAAAAAAGAAAAGCTGAAAGTGTTCACTCAGATCAGTGGAGGAAAAATGAGGAAAAAGGAAGTCTGGCATTTTCTTTTGTCAAATATTTGTCTATTAGGTTAGTTTTGGAAAGGTATTTATCAACATCTGAGGACAGTGATCTTCTTCCCAAAGACTATGATGTAAATTAGTCCACGTGAAAAACTACACCTCTGAGAGGCTGGAATAAAAATTAGTCCTCGAACACAAAACTAATTGATTTGAGACAGCCAGCGTGGCCTCACCAAGGACAAGTCCTGCCTGACTAGCCTTGTTGGCTGTCTCAAATCAATTAGTTTTCTGTCCAAGGATGAATTTTTTATCAACCCTCCAGGAATGCCACAGTCGGGCAGTGCCAACGCAATTGCTGTGCAGTCCTGACCCCCACCCAGGGTCTGAGTTCCCGCTGCCTAGAAGGATGCCCAACAGCACCGCAGTGCCTCGGATGACTCTGGGGAGAGAAACTGGTACAAAGGACCCAGAGTTATTTTGATCCCAAGCCTCAGGTACTCCCTCCAGGCCATTCCCAGTCTCTTCTGGTTGCACGTTCCTCAGAGTGATCACCCTGGCCATCCTGGTTCTCTTCCTGGAGCTGCCCAAAGGCTGTGTTTATTACTTAGTCCCATAAACTCCTCCATGTGCCATTTACAAAAAGGAGCAATGTAATTTGCACTGTTTCCCAGCATGCATAAATAAGCTCTCAGTGGAAGGTGATGGACTCTGGTGTGTCCTCCCACCAGGAGACATGGTGGTTTATGTGTTTTGTTCAGAGAGAAAGTACGAACCCAGGGAGTGTGAGCATCCTGCCCTAGCCATCGCCTGAGAGCAGAGGCTCACAGGAGAGGAGGAAGATCTGCATCAGCGTAGCTCACAGCCCGATGTACAAGAGGAATGTGAAGGAGGTCTCCTACCTCATGGGCTGTAACCTTCTCCAGTTCTCCTCTGCTGCTGAAACAGTTCTGCTTTATGCAAAAGTTTTAAATCATCATGGAGACAGTGTGAGGAGGACCCACTAGCCCTGTGGTCAGACACCTTCCTGAGGCCTCAGTCCCACTGATCTTTCAATGCAAGAAGCTGAGAGTCCCCTTGAGTACTGTGTGGCCACCTCTTTGGGTGTTTCTGCGAGATCTGGTCCTTTCAGAAGAGAAGGGAGAAAGGATTTGGAGCTGGGTGTCCCATGTCCCAAATGAAGGCCAAGGTGAGGTAGAAGACAAAGGAGGATGAAATGACACCTCCCTTTCTGGCTCCTTCCTTCCTTCCTTCCTTCTCCCTACCTTCTTTCCAAAAAAAAGAAAAAAACAAAGTGGAACTATTTGAGTGCCTCAAGCTGAACTCACAAATAGTTTCAGGACATTCAAAACCACATTTCCGTGTAAATTTACTCTTCCTACAAAGATTTCACCAGTTTCTCCCTCACTCTTGGTTTTATTTTCTGACTGCTTATAGTGCTTTTAGAGCCCCGCAATGAGTCCATTGTTAACACTGCTCAGCCTCGGGTTTATTGGGAACAACTTTCCCCCTCTGTAGAGCTGCCCATGAACTGTCTTGAGATATTTCAAGCTTCTTGTAATCTCATTTGCACACTGCTTGCCTTTTGCTTTTTGCCATCTCTCCAATCAAGTCATTAATGCACATTTTAATCATCCTTTTTTCTAGAACACTATTTTGATTTAACCCAACAGTTAAATTTTTGCCCAGGTGAAAATTAACCATTTAGTCCCATTTGTTATTTTTTATTGGGCTGAATTCACACATCAGTTTTGTACTGATAAAACTGTCAGCTAGGAATAAACTTTTCCTAACTTAAAGTAGCATTATACTATAATTTATCCCTTCCCTATCCACATGGTACTAAGCTATCCTGTTGGCTTCCCAATGAATTCACTGAATCCCTTGAAGGCATCCTGTTGCCAACACACTGAAAAAACCCTTTTCTCTTCTTTTTCTATGTTTTTTTTAATCATTATTATTTCTAGGGCTACCTTTGCTTCAAACATACCCTGCAATCATTTCAAATCTGCTGTGGTTTTTAATCTGAGACTGTTGATGTTTCTTCTTGTGGATACATGAAGGAGGGATTTCCATTTTTTAAAGGATACCTGGATGGCTCCAAGAACCTGTTCAGTCATTCTGCTTAGCCATCTGGCAGAGGGAGCTGCAGAGACCCAGCCCTGGACCGTGTCTTCATACTCTGCCAGATACAGTGCCTGCTCTTCTCACACTGAGAATCACCCTGCCATGTCCCACGGCCAACTTGAGCTTCATATTTATACTCTCGTAGCTCATTCATGTGATGAGGCTGAGATAAACACTCGCCAAACAGGATGTGTTAGAGAGCAACTCTAGATAGATGAAATGTGCCACACAGAGCAGAGGACCTGCATTGCACATCACTGGGAAGACCTCATTGCTTTGAAACTTCTGGCTTTAACACACATTTTTATTGGCTTCGCTTGCCAGAGCTTTTTTTTCTCCTGTCTTGACTCATCTTGCCACCCAGAAAAGAATACAGAGTTTGTACAGTGACACAAAAGTCATTTGAAGTAAGACTAAATTAATTTCTACATTGCAGTCATTCCAAGAAACAGCATAGCTAGTATTATGCCTGAGGGTAAAACATATTTGGACTGCTTTCATATTTTAATGAAAAGTATATTCCACTGAGTATTAACACTAAACAACATTACCTAGAGAGATGTTAATAATGGTTTTGTAGCTTACTGGAAGATTAAGATTTGACAATTCCCACAGAAGCACAGCATTCTATGTAAATTCCTCTTAAACCTTGACAACAGTGCTACAGAACTGATAATTTATTTATTTTAAAAATGTCAGCAGGGTATGACCACCGAGATGAAACATCTCATTTTCAAGAACATCTTCAGGGATGATGGCAAATTACAGGCACTCACAGCGATGCACTTGGCGTTAAAGAATACAGTGTATGATCAAATATGACAAGCAGAGGACTTGGGTTTTTTTATAAACACAACAATAAATTTGCTTAAAAGGTAGATAAATTGTGATAGAATGTAATATTCTGTACTATGATGTTCTAGTCCAATGGTTCTGAATAACTAAAGAATTTTATTTGGTTTTTATTTCAGAGAATTTAAACTCTTGTCATCTTCACAGCCCTCAGTCTATGTTAGTTATCAAACAGGGCCTGGTATTGCACTAGACAAAGAAATAATAACCCAATAAACAGCAAAACAGGTTTATGCAACTGGATTTTTTTCACTTTTCCCTCGCAGGGAAACCATCGTGGAATTTCCTGCTGCTGCTTTATGTAAGACACTGCTGTTGGGTTTATGTTTTCTCTCTTATATAAAGTACTTTTAAAAATCTTTTTATCATCCATTCTTCTTTGAGATTTTTTTCACATTAAAAAATCTCTGACTTTCCACTGTGTTACAAAAATGATCCTATGATCAGAACATACCAATGACACACATAAAGTTTCATTTGCTGAAATAAAATTACAGATGCCTTAATAAAAAAAAAAACACTTTCCGACAGAGCAGCAACAGTCTGGAAATCACCGTATCAGTAAATATGCATCCAAACATCACAGAAGCTGCAGAAACATTTTAAGGGCTCAGTGTAAGATTTTCCTGGTGAAGAATGGCATGCTGTACTTTTTTATTCCTTTTGGCAATACTGGCTTTGTAGAAAGATGCCTTTTCCCCAAAAAACAGGTACAAAGAAAGAGGTGCCCAGTGCTGCACAGCTCCCAGATATTGACGCTATCATATGTTTTAAAGGCTTTTGGGTCAGACTCTGACCTGGGGTAGGTCAGCATGGCCCCGCTGGCTTCAGTGCCGCTTCATATTCAGCTGGGACTTCAGCTTTCGTGACAGTAATGAAGTCTCTGTACTGTACAGTGGGTTACAGACTAGAAATACTTTTAGCTTTATTGACTACATGAATGTATCTCAAGTACCTGATGTTGAAACACGAGTGTGTTGTCTACAGAACAGATGTTTCCCCTTGTTTGGCCACTGTGGTGACCACTGACAGAAAGACCACTGCAGGGCTGCATGGACACAGTTTTGCTTTCTCGAGGCTCGCTTACGTGAGAGTATCTAAGCCTCACGCTCGGGCCCTGGGCTTTGCCTGCCTCTCTCCCTACATGTGCATTTTCTGCGTGCTCGCTCAGGTGTAGCTCTCGTGGGTATGCAGGACCAGGGCCCACCAGCTGGGACCCACAGTGCAGGGCCATGGCACGCAGACCCACACCTACAGCACCCCAATCTGCAGCACCAGGATGACCCGACAACACGTGTGAGACACAGTAAAGCTGTGCATACACCGAGTGACACAGCCGGCGATTCTGCAGAAGCTCCTGAGTGTTCAAGTTTCACTCCTTCTGTGGGAAAATATTCTTCATTTCTAAACTAACAAGGGCTGCATTGAGGGAATGGCAGGTGCTGACTGCAGGGTGTCTGAGCCTGGCGCAGCACCGGGTGCTTGCCACCGCTGCAGCAGAGCCGGCCTCCCGCCTTCTTCCTTCACCATACACTGCTAGACACCCAGACAGACCAAAACCCCAGAATTAAAGTCATCCCAGCCCTCAGCTGTGGCATAAATGACTCAAATGCTGGAACAAAAATCCAGGAAAGGATCAGATCCATCACACTGCTGGGATACTTTGGGCTGCTTTACTGGTGGAAACCTTTCTTTAATCTCCCCAGGACACCCTTCAGCAGAGGAGTTATTTAGTATTAAAAGCTGCTGCTTTACCATCTCCACTCCCAGTCCCAAAAAAAGGGACAATGATTAAGGAAAAGAGGTCTTGAGAATGTATTTATAATCCCTCCAATGTCCTCCCCTGCCACAGGCCTTGGGACATTCCAAGCAGCAGTAAGACTGTCTCAGTCCATTGTTTTCCTCCTCATCCTGAGCTACACTTGGTGCCCCTTGGCCACTGCTCGGCTTTGGCCTGCAGCCTGTGGAGTGCTGGTTCAGCATGAACTCCTGCTGTTTTCCCTGTCGGGAATCTTGAGATGATCTGCAATACTCCTTGCAGACAGTATGGGTTAAAATCCTGGTTCATGACTACGTGTCTCAAGCTCACCCCACAGCTAGGTGAACCTTGTGTTCTCTGCCCAGTTCTTGTCATATCCAAACACAGAGCACCGATGGCTGAGAAAATACTCTGGCAGGGCTCCTGCCTTCATTTCAAAGTGAAGGACTGATCGGGATAGTGCGTATGAACCTGGGAGCACAGCAGGATCACAGCCAGGGCTGATCCGCCAGCAGGCACCTGCAGCAATTGCCTTGTTCTCCAGCTATTGCCCATGATCCTCCAGCCTTGCAACCCCAACAGAGAAATTCAGGTGCTCAGCAGAGCTGAAACACATACCACCGTCTGCTGCAGCTGCATCCCACATCCTCCAGCAGTCTGGTGGGATGGTCTTTAAGGCTTAGTCCTGAACATGCAGGTGAAAGAAATACTTTCAGGACAAACATGTCAAAAATTAGATCAGAAATGTATATCCCAAACAGGGTAAAATGTGTGAAGACAGATTTCCACACCAGACTAGACTGGAGGGAGAGCCATAAGAAAGAGAATAAATCTGTACAAAGATTGGAAAGAGGACTGATATGCAAAATGAAAGGAATAGAGGTAATCTTAGTACTGCCAAAGGAAAACAGAGATCGATCTCAGAAAGCTTGAGATGAAAGAGCAGAAGTTCTTCAGCAACACAAAACACAAGGAAAATTGAAGTGAGGCTTTATGGGTCCAGACTTTGCCTCAGTTTCCCACAAGGATGGTGAGCTCAATCATGAGAGCTGAAGACAGATGATGGGAACAAGAGCTGGAAATCACAGTGGAAACAAAATTCAAGGAGTTCAATGCACTTGAGTTCAGAGAAACTGGATGATCTCATCCCTGTGTTCTGAAAAAAAACTGACACAAAAAATGGCAAGACGGGTGCTTCAGGAAGAAAACAAAGTGTTCAGATCAAGTCTAGACTCATTAGTCTGTCTCAGCAGTATTCAGGGTTTAAAACAGATTCTGAAGAAAATCGTAATTAAAGACAAGAATGTGAAGGGAAAATGTGATAAAGCACAACAGGAGTGATTTTAAGGTAGCTTCTGCCAGATTGCCTTTGATAAATTAAATTTATCTAATAAAGAATATGTTCCAGTCAAACTCTTTGGACTTTAGTATGGAAATCCTTTCTTCAAACTGGAAAAGCTGGGGTGAATTGGGAAAGTGAAAGGTGAGTAAGAAGCTGGCTTAGAGATAGGAGTGTGGAAGGAAAAGGAGGCAATGAGTAATCCTGCAAGAAGTATGTGGCTGGAGGGAGGTTACTAGGCAAGACTCCAAAGTCTTAATATTTTGATAATGACTTTGTCAAAACCATTAGAACTGTGCTGATAAATTAGCTGGTGACCTAATGTTAAGGAACATTATGAATACAGAGGACTAGCAGAATACCGTATAAAAAGAAGTAAATGGCCCTCGGGGTTAAAGTAAAGGAAAGGGATGAAATCCTATAGTACCAAAAATGAGCTCATGCACTTGGGAACAAAAGGTCTCCATACAGACTCAGTGCTAGCTTCAAACTAAGGAATTTGCTCAGTCATGCCAGCCCAACAGAAGAGTTACCTAATTCTCATTGATGGAATGGAAGGCGTCTCCAAAACACCCTTAAATTATGGAACATAAAGCAGATATAGACATCAAATATCAATCCTTTTCCCAAGCAAAATTCACATTGCAAGGGCAAAGCAAGAAGAGGTAACATTTGACACTCTGCTCTGGCATGAACAGGGGCCCCAGGAGCAGCACCTTCATAAAAAGCTCTGTGAGTCACAGCCTCAAACAGAGGACCGGTATGGCCACTGGAGCTCCCTGTGCTGGCAGGTACCTTGCCACCAACTCCTGGCTGCCCAAACGGGACAGTCTGTCACCACTTGCTGGCTGGGCATCAGGCGGCATGGGGTCACGGGGGACTGCAAGGACCGTCTTACCACAAGTTTCTCGACAGTCATGCTCAGGAACAGGGGGTTTGGAGCAGGTTCAGTAGCAACAGATGGTCAGCCTCAAGGGACAGGTTTTGGAGCAGAACTCTCCCAAATCCCTCAGTAAGAAATAGCAGTAGCTATTTTTTTCCCCCTAATGTGGACATGGCAGCCTTCATTGCTTGGCACTTCTTTTTTGTCAGTTGTCATGTGCCATGGATGGCACGGGTACAGATGGCATTTCGCAGAGCAGTTTCTCTTGAGGCCCTGCAAAGCCTCAAGGAGAAGCACTGGCCAAAACATAAGCAGAAACGGACTCTGAACTTGTTCCATTGCCATATTGCTCTGCCACCACAGAGGCAGGCAGTTGAATCCAGATCTAAGCATACGTGTTTGCAAAATAACAAATGCATTTCCCAGAGCTAGAAATACTTTGCATAAACTGAATGGAGGTAGTTTGGATTAACTTGGTTTAGATCCAGCACAGAGCCAGAATTTGGGTCTTCACACACAGTAGGCTAGAGGAAAAGGAGCCTTCTGTTAGCTTGCTGAATAGCTAGCTACTGAATAGTATTTTCAGTAATCTTTACAGAGCATCTGTAATGATTAAAACTGATTCTGTAAGCAGTGGATAAAGATCTCTGAAGGACTGAAAAGGTAAATATTCTAAATATCAAGTTCTAGCAAGGTGTGCAGAGGGCGAATTGTGTATGTGAACTATTAAAGTATGTGTAAAAAGCCAGAAAATAACCTGCCCAAAAATCTCTCAGGTCAGAAAAAGAAATTTAGTGGCTATTTTTCAGCTTTGAAGGAAAGGGTGTCATAGCTTTATCCAATTTCCATATATTAAGACCTTAAAATTACAGTCAAAATACTGCTGCAGTACCAGGACTTGAGTTTGTCTGAAGAACAAGAACTCTGATGACAGGGTATCAGCAAGAAGCTTGGTAAAGACCCCAAACACATCTATAATACATGGGCTGAAATCATGGTTTAAATTTATTGTTCAATTACAGCTTCAGGCTCTTGGAGTTCACCGCTGCCAAGAAATATATATGACATTAAATTATGGAATATTTTGTTAAATATTTTAATACATTTGAGTACTTGTAACATTTTATTTAAGCATATTATTCAGAGAACAAAAAACATTGCTTTTTCCTAATTAAAGGTGTGAGTCAGCAAGACCAATAAAATGCTTACTCCAGTGTTGGAGGAGACTCTGAAGAGGGAGAGAAATCCTATTAGAAAGTCGCCTCTTAACCTGGCAATGCCTGCTGGAGTGACATCTCAATGTATTTTTGCTGAGTTAAGCCTTACAAGGCCCATCTACTTATGGCACAAGATTTCACTTCACAATTAATTTATTTGATTTGTCAAGAGATTAATAGGCATGTGAGATGTTAGTTAAAATTTCAGAGCACATTGTGAGGCTCTGTCAGCTAGAGAAAGGCTATAATTAGCAGGAGCACAGATACTATTACGACTGTGGAGGGCCACAAAAATTGAGGTGGGACTGGCCACTTTTTGTGCGAAGGGCCACGCAGACAGTGGGCACCGCCTTCCTGCTGCTTAGGGCAATGAACTCTGTAACAAAACCCATCAGAAAAAGAACCAGATAAGAGAAGACACTTTAATTTCCAAAGACTATTCTGGCAGGGTTTGGGGTGTTTTACTTCTTGTGATCACACCTGCAAGACACACTTGATCATGTAGCTCTGGAGAAGAACAAGGAGTAGCAGGCTACTCGTTTGATCTCTCACTTCTAAGGTTGGACCCACACCTGAAGAGCTCAGCAGCTGCAGGCTTGACCAACTACATCTAGACTAGGCAGGCATACTGCTTGGTGTGCTCATGACCTACCATCCAGAGCAATGAGATCTAGTTTTCTTTTACCTTTTGCTTTGTTTGGAAACCACAGCAGACACGGACTGCATCCAGGTCTCACCCCTTTATGGGCTTAGGCTTTCAACAGGCTGTGTAGCTAGACGTGAGAGGTAGGAAGTGCCCTTGATCCTGAAACTTAGATGGAGCTCTGTGGAGCAGCAAAGGCAATGCACAGGATTACTAAAAGAGTTTCACCTTTACTCTAGCTCTTTTCATTGTTGGATGGATCAATCATCAAAGCAGCTCAGATGGGATTTTTGAATGTTAATGATTTGCGAGCATCCAACTTCCTCCATTGCGTTCAGGGACTATTAAAGAGGTTGTCTCTAATCTAAGCTCTGTTAACGGGAATACAGTATTTAAACCAGGATCCCCTCTTAGCTGCAAATTTTTAATAAAATTTCTAAATGGTAACATTACTGTCGTTAGTAATGAAGTAGATACAATTACTGCTAAGTGAGCAGTCAATACATATTAATAGAGTCTCATTCAAACATGTAGGAAAATTGCATTAGTTCCAGAATGTATCCTGCAGGGAACAATCTCTCACTGCCACAAGGCCAGATTCCCATGTTGTCCAAACCCATACAACTACAGGAATAATTCTGCTGATAGGTTTGAGAGAAAAAACATTTTCAGCAACCTTTCCCAAACCAAGTCTCTGATCCCTTGTGATTGAGGGGTAAATGCACAGTGGAGTATGGCCACTGGAATGCTCTGCACCCCACTTCCACTCTGCAGCCTCCCTGATCTTCCCCGTAACCCGTCACCCTAAGTTAGTCAACTGGGTACACTTCCAAAGAGGAGATGATGGCCAGAACCCCTTCAGGAACTGACAGCATCTGAAATCAGATTTCTCCTTCCTGGAAGGTCCTCCCACCACTAAAACACCAGGTAAAACCAAATGTCATGGGGCAACACAGCCACTTGGTTCTCAAGCCCTGCCCAGCTGGGTGCTGAGTCTCAGGAGAAGACTTCTGCCTCTGGGCCATGCTGTGCAGACACTGTGACCTGTGTCACTGAGCTCTGAGTTAGCTCTAACTCCTAGAGAGCAGTGGCATCTCAGCTATATTCTATCACCTTGGTCTAGCTAGCTCCCACAAGGTTTTCTGAGGACCTAGACCTCCCACACACTCTATATGTGTAAGCAGGCTAGATCTAACTCACTTCCGCATCCTAGTCATAAACATCTTATTTTAAAGGATTGCATGAATACTGAATTGGAGCCAGCTAAAATGGCTTTTTTGGGTGGCACCATAATGCATCACTGAGCCCCGTAGCCTCTTGCATCTACCCAAATTTCATCTGCCTTACAACAATCATAGAATCGTAGATACCAGGTTGGAAGGGACCTCAAGAATCATCTGGTCCAACCTTTCTTGGCAAAAGTGTGGTCTAGACAAGATGTCCCAGCACCCTGTCCAGCTGAATCTTAAAAGTGTCCAATGTTGGGGAATCCACCACTTCCCTGGGGAGATTATTCCAATGGCTGATTTTTCTCATTGTGAAAAATTTTATTCTTGTGCCCAATTGGAATCTCCCCAGGAGTAACTTCTACCCATTACCCCTCATCTTTTCCATGTGACTCCTTGTAAAAAAAGAGTTTCCATCTTCTTTGTAGCCACCCTTTAAATACTGGAACACGGTGATAATGTGTCCCCTAAACCTTCTTTCTCAAGGCTGAACAAACCCAGTTCTCTCAGCCTTTCCTCGTATGTCAAGCTTCCCAGTCCTTTGATCATCTTTGTGGCCCTTTTCTGGACCCTGTCCAGCCTGTCCACATCTTTTTTGCATAGTGGGGACCAAAACTGAATGCAGTATTCCAGGTGTGGCCTGACAAGTGCTGAATAGAGTGAATAACTGAACTCAGCTCCTCTACCTACTTTTAAGGACTATTTGAACCAGAGCTATGCTTTTCAGTTGTAGCTACAGCCATCGCTCAATGCACTAAGTGTCTGGTTTGTGTTCAAAATAATTAGCTTTTGTGGAAGAGTTTGTATGCCTTCCCTGGGCTTCAGGTAATGCTCTCTTTGACCATGAGGGCCCCATACAGAGATGATGATACTCTTCACAGTAACCATCCTTCCTGGAGACTTTCTAGAGTTCAGCAGTGTTGCTACTGTACAGATCTCCTGAGAACTACTGTCTGATGAAGTTTGCTGTATCTTCAAATATTTTATGAAATCCTTATAGAAGCTCTGGCTGAAATTCAAGCTCATAGAAGAGTCTGGTAGGATTTGAAAAGCACAATTCACTGAGAGTCATGAGAGTCACTTGAAGCAAACCTCTTTGAAGTGGGTGAAAGCATTGCTCTGGATGAACATATGTTTGCCTTGTCCCTGTAGGAGTGGAGCACATTCGCCACCGACAGTCTTCTTGTTCTAAAGAGGGATTTTCTGAACATCAGCAGCTTGTCCAAATGCTAATCCTGAAATTATTGAAGCAATTCTCTAAAGACTATTATTTTTCCAATACGTGTTGAAGTGTTATCCTGAACACCGTTTTTCTTTTCATTTATCCAGAAAACCTGCAAGATATTTTCCTATTTAGGGCATGAGTCTGCACCTTTGAATTTAGTAGGAATGTTATTACTGAAATAATATAAAATAAGATTATCCTTTTTTTACATGGTACATAAAATCGGACATTTACAACAGCCATGACTTACAAACGTCATGGATTTTCCCTTTTTTGATGGGGAGTGGCACAGCAGTATTGCCAGAAGAGAAACATTCCCTCTTCTCTTTCCATTTCTCTCTCATGCACACACATTTATAGTAAATGCCAAGAAAATTACAGTGCCATAACTGAGAGTTTAGAAATTGCTCAGAACTATAAAAATGTTGGACTGAAAACAGGCAGGGAGAGCTTCTGATTAGCTGAGCACTGACCATGAGTGCCACAGTGGAAGAAGACCGACATGGAGCTTGTAGTAAGAGAGTGGCAGTCTCTTTAGTGAATTCTCACTCACTGTAACTGAAAATATCCCAGATAACACATATCCCCAAAGCCATTTGGGCTGCTACATTGATCTCCTCCTCCTAGTACCAGAGCTGGATTTCTGCAGATTGACAGTGTCAGGGTTAGTGCTACCAGCCATCATGCTTAACTCTTTCCCTTCTAGGAAACTCCATTAGTATAATGCCGTATTTTCTATCTGAAGAAGATCACATATCTCACAGCTAAAGCACCCAGTGTAGTGTTTTCAAAGAACTGGCAATCCAGGATTTACCTGGAATCCGTGATTGCAGGCAGAAGAGACCATGGTGGATGCTGTGGACTAAGCAGGCAGATCCAGACATCAAGGTCTTTACTGTAAGCATGACAGCACCGCAGCCTTGAAGCCATAGCTCCCACCATGTCGTGCATCTTCCCTTTGCACCATGTCTTGCTTTCATTACCTCTCTGTTTCCATCTTCAAACATCAACATTGCAAGGGCGTGGGGTAGTTTTAAATTGTCCTTGTAATTCCTCAGTTCTCCATCAGGGGAATACCAATGCATTTCTTCATCACATATTTTCTTAGGAATTTCATTTAAGACCAACCTATTCATATGGCAGACATCAGATCTGAGCTTTTCAGAATCAGCATCAGCAGAATATATCAGAATAAGGCAAGGAATATCTTGGGATACCTGCATTGCTTTTCCCATATATACGGGAAAGTTGTGGATTCAAGACACTTTGACTCTGTGATTTGCAAGCAGAACTCTGTAGTTTTCAGAGTTTCAGTTTCATGTTCAAAGTAACAACTCCCTTAATCATGAAGATTTTCCCGTAGTCCTTCAAAGGCTGGTGATTATTTGGAAATTACAGCAGCAGTGGGAATTTTCTATGGGAAAATGTTCAAATAGGTGAATTTACTTGCTGCTTGAGGAATACATCTGTTAGTGTGGTTATTTTCCCATAGAACCTAGCCGGAGGATGCTGCTCTACGCCCCCCACTCTTAAAAAAATGATAGGCTAATCTAAAAGTGAATGTGCAGAATGCAAAGTGACCCATAATGATTCGTAATTTTCTGGGAATAAGCAACCCAAGACTGAGTAATCAGCATGGCCAAATACTTTAAGCACAGCAGTTTTTCTAGTAGCCACCTGAGGTTAAATACTTTCCTCAAACCTCATCCAGACAACCCTGTCCTGACCATGAAACCACCGTGACAAACGAGAGATGATACTGTGTGAGTCCAAGGACATAGCTGAGCTTTACACGCTTGTTCCTGGAAATGGGTCAAAGATATTCCTGTCCTTCTTGTGATTATCCCAACATGAAAACGGGAAATAACCAACAGAATGAATTTCTCAGAATAAGTGATCTGAGTGAGTACCTTTCATGCTCCTTCTTAACTGATGCCTCTGTAGATTTTCCTTTGAAATTGCTGATTTTTTCCTTTGAGCTTTTTGCAGGTGGAAATATTTCCTGGGAAAAACAAGGCTCCTAAAGAGAAGTAACCGTATTGTTGCAGCAGCTGAAACTTTGCAGCCATCCACAAACATTTTCCCAGACTGAAGTAGCAGCCAGGCAATAGGCGTTTTCAAATTGCTGCTATCTACCTTAAATCATCCAGCCTCCAGAACAGCCCCGTGTACTCCCAGCCCCCGGTTTTTGGCCTGAGGTGTGGGTTTCTTGGGCCTCCTGGAGTAACTCCAAATCCCAACCGAGGTGACGGTGCCAAGGCCTTAAGTGCTGCAGCCCTGCTTCTATCACTGCGCCGAGCCGGGGAAGAAAAGCAATCCGGGCCCTGCCAAGCAGACCACAAATGACTTGCTGAGCCCATTGTTGTTTCATTTCCCTCAAAATAGGGGTTCTCTTCTTTTCCTGACGATGTTTTGTACCCTTACTTGATGCTGATTTGTTTCCAAATGTGAGAGGAGACTGGGGGGAGCTCTGAGACTGCGGGGGCAGGAGGCTTGTCAAGCAAAAGGAAAATCTCACGCTGGCTTTCCCAGCCTCGCCGGAGTGGTGGCAGGTGGATGGCTGCCCTCCTAGGACCAGACCCCACTTCCACGGTGTTTTGGGTTAGTCTGGACCCGGGATTGCGGCTTACAAGTGACCCAGATGACAGCAGCGGGAAAGGCTCCCTTCGGCTGCACAACCTTCCTGAGCCCCTTCCTCATCACACTTTGCACCTCGCCTTGCAGCGTGCCGGTGGCACGGGCTCTTCTGGGCTGGAGGTAGCCACAGAGAAGGAAAGCATTTGGGGCAATGAATAAGTGCATGTTAAAAGTTAACGCCATCAGTCGAAAACCTCAGAGATGGAACAGTATCAATCTTTGAAATTTATTATGCAGAAGCAAACTGCTGAGTGCATAAATATTTTATACACCTTAAACTATTGAACAGTTATTGGAGCTGGGATTTCATCTCTTTTGTCCTGACTTGACTAAATAACAGAAAAGGGGATCACAGTGAGAAAACAGACTGCAAACCGGTATGATGAAACCTTGGAGTCTATCCAGTGAGTCCATTCTCCTCCAATTCTGGTAATTGTTATGGGTGTCATTCACTGACTTTAATGAAGTTACTTTTTATTCACACTGAAAGTAAGTATGAAAAGAATAGACTGCAGTTCTTTTTAGTAATCTTTGAAAGATTTGCAGTATTTGAACCTAACCACCCACAATGCAAAGGGCATCTTCCGCGTGGTAAATATTTCTAGTGCCCTTTGACTGCAGGTATAGACTCCAAGAGATTTTTCATTTCATCATAAAACCGAAGGGATAGACTTGATACACGAGGGCCTCAGCACAGGCCCTAAAATTCTTCCCACAAATACACAGGAAAATTCCCAGTGTTTTTCCACCTTTTACGACTGTGCAGAAAATCCCATGCGTTTTCTCAGCCGCACAAACGAAGGATGAACCCACTAATCTGCAAACTGAGCTTTGCAAACCCTTTCCTTGTCAGCTCTTTCCTACATAGCGTGGAAGGGGTTCTGCTGATGGCCTCTGGACAATTAAAATTTGCTGCCTGCCACCTCCCATGCATGGCCCACGCTGGCTGCCCACAGTGTTGGGCTCCTGCCATTCCCCTCAGATGGAACGGCAGGAGCCATTTCCATCCTTCCATTCCCCTCGGATGGAAACACAGCGTGGACTGCTTCCCAGCGAGCAGGCACGGCCCTGGAAAAGTCTCTGTTTCTCCCCGGCAGGGAAGAGCGAGCCCTGCCATCCCTCTCCTGCCATCAGGAGCCTTGGACTCTGCTCTGCCCTGACCAAACCCTCCGCGTGCTCGCAGCACAGGAGGAAGCTGCGGCACAGAAAATGGCCTGCCCTTTAGCACAGCCTTCTGTGTTCTCTGTTGTGGTTTTTTTTCCCTTCTTGACTTTTTCTTAAAAAATCTGTGTGTGTGTAAGGCAGGAAGGTCTTTCCTGGAGTCGCTCTATAAATGAGTTGACAAGCTCTGACCCTGTGGTGGAAAGGCAAACTCCTCTGTCCATCTATTAGAAAAGGGTCTTCTTCAGGTTAAAGGGAGGCTGGTTTCTAGCTCCTGTTTTCACTGAATATTTTCACAGATTTTCTAATGCCATGCACTGGAGCAGATTTTTCAATAAAGGTTAAAAATCCTTTTTTTTTAGGAAAAGTGTCCCTTTCTGTTACTTTTCAGATCTATTGGCTTTGGTCATGCTGAGGAGAGGGTGTCCAAGGAGCGCTTGTACCAGCACTGGTTGGAGAAACATTGGGCGGGATTAGACTGTGTCTGTATGATAGCAGCGTAGCTTAGACCCCATTAAATTATATTAGACTCCCCATTAAATTAGATTACATTCCTCTTTAATTCTTGGGTTCACCTGACAAAAAGAAAATTAATTTCTGTGATTTACATGCTGCTTTGGCTTGTACCATCTCTTGACGTGTAAGACATATACACACTTAAATCCGTGTAAAATAAAGTAAATGAAGGTGGACTGAAGGAAACACAAAACGAATACAACTTTCACCAATTTGTGCGTGCATTTGTCCTACTGGTCTCGGTCCTGGAAAAAGGGGGAAGTCCTGTAAGGAGGGCACAGCAGGATGAAGGCCCTTCTCCATCCCTCCCCTCCCCATGACGTGACACCTCCCTGCCCTCTCTAGCAGACCTATCCCCATTGCCACTTCTGGGTTTTTTTTGGTTTCCCCGAGGGATGGGGAGTGGTTTTTATATTCACCACCTCTCTTCTTTATCCTTCCTTGCTCCTACCTCTATGACAAGCACAGAATAACATTTCTTTTATTACCACTGAAGAAGAACTTCTAACATTCCATTCACTCATTGGCAATTTTTGGCGCTTGTTCCCATCCTGTGAATCTGTGGAGCTGGGTGAAGAAAGACAGACTACTTCATTCTGACTTTCTGCCTACTTAATATCCCTCTCCTGTTCTCATGCAACAGCACAGCATATTATTAAGAAATAATTTCTGCACTGGAGTGACTGCTTCCAGAAGCAGCTGGTACAGAAACATTCTGTTAAACTTAGGCTGTGTTTTACTTTTAAAGATGCTTCTCCACAATGTAAATTCTGACTCTGGAAATTTCCTTGCAATGTTTAATCAGCCCTTGGGAGATGCGCTTGCAGCAGCTGCTCTTTTGAAGCTGGCACACCAGATCAAGCTCTGTGTTAGATAAACTGTGTCTCTCATATCTGCATTCAGAACAGTCAACATTCACAGGCTGAGTTAGATATCTTCCAGCTTCAGCAGTGCTAACAAGAGTCCACTCAGCCTGTGCCTTCAGCTGTATACTTTCAGACTTTCAGGACTTTCTAGAGTTTTAGGGGGTCTGGTACTACATCATACACTAATTGTAAATTTGCCTTGGCCCTATTATCTTACCTGGGTTTTGCCTTTTGTCTGATTTTTCCTCCCATATTCTCTTTTTCCACTTTCTTCCTTGTTCACAGACACCTTCTTGCTAATGTCTACATATCTGAGGGGGCGTCATATTTCCTCTATGTCCACCTTGTATGTATTCAGGAACTGTTCTGCATGATGCTGAAGTTCTCAGAAGCCTCAACCTTGGGCTGCAAGAAATCCTACATTGCTGAAATTTACCTTTATCTGAGAATCTTGCTGAATTAAGCTTGATGTCAATGATGATGGAAGGAGCTCAGTCTTCTTCAGAACAAGACCCTGCCTGTGTAGGGCATTGCTGGGAGAGGTGCTGCATTTCTGCCCCATGGAGCTGAAGGTACCGATTGCATCACAAGATCCTTTCTATTATAAATCCTCTAAATCACTGATATTTTCATAATAAAAGATGAATAAAATAGAAAAGATACATCCATGTGCTTGCACAAGTTAGACAATACTCTGCCTCCTTGTGTTGTGCTACACTGTTTCGTCATAAAATAACAGTATGGTTTTATACAGCACAGCATAAGGTTGATTTACTTTTTTTCTGCAACCTTAAATTCACATAAAAGTGGCATTCAGCAATATTGATTTCTTACTGTTATATATACTGTCATGTCAGTATCAGAACAGCTCAATGTGTCTTTATCAGCATGGGCCAACACTTTTGGTCCTAAATACAGAAACATGAGCAAAAAAAGTTGCCATTTTAGAGGTGCAGAAAGCAAAATGCCTCTCCTGGGAGTCAACTGGAGTGGAGACGTCCCGCAGTACAAGGACTCGGGAAGTTTTAAGACTCTCCAGACTCCTGGTTGAGGGTGTCTTTCAAGACAGCTGGATGTAAGTAGACTACAGATGCCAGCAAATGTTAACTGTTGCTTTAGGTTTAAGTTCTGTTTGGCGGGTGAGCTGCAAGGCAACCTGCCGATAACTGCTGTCTTGCTCACGTATGGTCCTGTAGATAACTAACGGCCATGGTCCCTGCGTGCACAAAGCAGAAACAGCCCCTCTGTGCTACATCTACAGAGGAAGATAACAGCAATTGCTGGTGAGAGCACGTCAGAGGCAGCAGAGGATGCCACAGGGTGATAAAAGTAGGGGACACAACAGCCAAAGGCCAAAGCCCTTTGGTGCATGGCAGGAGCTAGGAGGAGACCCCCGGCTGTCCTGCATGGTGGGGTGTGATCCCTACGCTCTGTCCTCCTCAGCCTTAGACTCAGCTCAGCATGGGTTATGCTGTGGGGCACTCACACACCTTGGGTTTTGTTAAAAGAGGAAAGCCCTCTTGATCCTTTCCAAGGCTATGAAACTCTACTGACTTACAAAGTGTTGCCAGCAGGATTTGATTACTTATAATTCCCAAACCAAAAAGAACTGGTCTAGACTCTACCAAATGTTTTGAATGACTTACATCTGCTCCTGTTGTGGGATAAAAGATTTAGTGAAAAAATAGAGATGCAGCCCAAAATACATTGTAGCCTGGCTAAAATGGCCAATGAAGGTTTTTGGATTTGACCATACATGTTCTTAGAAGTTATGGTAATAATGGGATTCAGGCCAAGAGGTCGACAGGAGGGGAGAGGAGAGCAGAGCAGAGGATGCAAAAAATGAGCAATATCGCACACAGGTGGACAGTGTAAACAATACAATCTCCTCTGAGAGTGCAATTAGTGACAGAAAATGGATGACCTCAGAATTAAAACATAAAGTCGAGCACTGACATTTGAGAAATAAGGACCTCCATGACTATTAAGTGGTAAATATGGAACAGTTTGTCCCATATCTTAAGAAACAACATACAAGTCAGCTGAGTGGAGTCCTTTCATTGAGCCTTTGTGTATTGCCACGCATACTTTAGGGCTCAGCAACTTAGAAGGTACCTAAGAAGTCTAGAAGTCTTCCTTCAGGTTTTTTTTGTCCTTAATGAGTCTTCAGAATATAGTCCACTATATTTTTCACTCAGTGCTTTGATATCAGGGTTTTGTACACACTTTAAGAAACTGAACAAAAGAAAAGAAATTTGGTCGTACATAATGACCTTATGCTGTTTAGGACCTTGGCAAAAATGCTATTGAATATATGTTTTTCAAGACTCCTAGCTTGGGCAAAGCAAAACCAAGGATGCAGCTCATGAAGACGCTCTAAAAAGCTTAATGCTCGCTACAGCGTGTGTTTTAAATGGTCTATAGTACTCAGTAATCTACTTTGTGGTTTCCTTCCAGGCCTCTTCATTGCTATCTCCACTTGCTGCAGAAATCGAGTACTTGTGTATGTGGGAGGCATGGTGTAGCACAGATTTATCATGGAAAAACAGAACACTCCTCATTGGAGGCACACTGCTAATACTGCTGAAAGGCTACAGGGCCTGTTGGAGGGGACTTAAATCATCTGCTGGTATTTATTTCAGCTCAAAGTTATGCATGCAAAACAGCCATAAAAAGGGTAGTTGGATGAATCTTTCCTGCCCTGAACTTGCACTGCAGATTTTTTCCGTGCCCCTCCTAGGTGACCTGCTCCGGTGCAAACATGTGGCGCACAACCTCTCCCATCCCTGCCCTTCTCCTCCTCTCTCCTCTTCTCCAAGGGAAAGAGCCACCACGGGAAGCTTTCGCTGCAACCCCGCTGGCCGTACCCTTTGAGACGTGCAAGCCTCTGGTGGGAGCCCAGTGGCCCAGCAGCGCCTGTCCGGAGCCGTCCCACTCCTCGGCTCAGACTCTCCGTGCAGAGACCCTGTCCCCAGCGCCAGGGTCCCTCCGGCAGCCCCTCGCCCCAGCCAGCCCCCAGAGCAGCGGCACTGGTGCTGCTTCGGGACTGGCAGCTGAACCTCGGGGGTCTGCCGTTCTCGCCTTGCACCGCCACCTGACACAGTTGTTACGTCTCAGCCCAGATGCTTCGTTTCAGAGGTGAACGGCGTGATTCCTATATACGTTTGCTTTCTCAGTTTGTCAAGCACTTAAGTGCCTTTCATCTTGGAGTATCCTAAATGATAATATGCACTTATATAGCTCAAGCTCCTCTAATGAATGAGGTTCTTCATAAACACTTGGTAATTAGGACTCACAACAGCCCGACGATCTGGGAACAGCTCTTTGCGGTGGTGCAGAGGGATGAGCTGAGGCTGCGTGGAGACAGGCAGGGTTCAGCCTACTGGCGGGACGTGCAACAGCCCAGCAGCCATGAGGTGCTGGGAGCTGGGTCTGCACCGAAGATGATCTCCTTCATGTCCAGGAAGAAAAGGCACAGACACCACAGTCTTTCTCCTAGAAATTACTTTCCCCATGAGCGAGAGTGAAAACTGAAAATTTTCTGCTTCCTCAGTGCCTGCCCACTCCCTCTGCCAAGACCTCATGGTGGCCCAGCCCAGCCCCTTGCCCCAGCGCTGGTGCTGTGGGCGGTGGGATGGGGACCCTGGCACTGCTACCAGGTCCTGCGAGGCAGACACTGGGCTCAGTCATCACAGCCTCCTGGGAAATTCATGTCCATTTTGTCCAGAGACGGACAAGAGGTTTCTAGGCAAGCAACCAGCTTCAGACATGCATTCTTGAAGGAAATGAAAAAAGGAAATGTCAATATAGTCAAGTGGGCGTTTCCCACCAGAAAATGTTCCAGCCAAAGGGAAAAAAAAAGCCCTAAGCAGGTCTGCCCGCAGACTACTCTTGCTCTAGCTCTTTTTCTACCTTTCTCAGCACTGCTGTCATCTGTCACTGGCAGCTCTACTGTGGGAATTTCCTTTCTCTCTGATTTTTTTTGTAGCACTTTCAGCACTGTGACAATCAAGAATTGTATGTATCACAATTGTAGCTTTCAGCTGAAGGAAAGGATCTCTTCTGCAAGGTCTTTCATTGTGTCTTCCGTAGTCTCTCTTCCAAAGATATAATGAAAACTACTCGCTTGAGTCAAAGGAATTGGCACAGCTCAGATGCATGCAGCTGCTACTTTTCCTCTAGCAGCATCTTACACAACTTCCAGATACTGAATGATCTTTTGCATGTGATCTTCCTCTCCTCGCTTCTGCCACTTGCTTTTTAACAACCCAAAGATTCAGGTCTCCTGCTGAAATACTCAGAAACCTGATGGTAATGTTGTTGCCTTCCTCCCATGATGACCATGAAGATATAAACTTACTCATTTCTCATTTTGCAAAGCCCTGAAGTTACCCACCCCAGCAGTACAGCAGGAGGGTGTTTCGCCTTGTCAGTGCAGCAGCAAAACTAAGACACCAGTGAGGCATTGCGGGAAACCTGTCCCTGTGCTTTTCCCAGCTCTGTTGTGTCTTTGCTGGTGCTGCTGAGGAGCCTTTTGGGTGGCCTGCTCCTGCCCGCCCTCCTGCCCTGTGGGGATGGTCCCCCCTTGTTGTCGGGGGCTCCTTGCTGCAGCTTTTAATTGAATTTGCTCTTTTGTTCTCCTGCCAGCTCCTCCCTTCATCTCCTCCCCTCTGTGCTGAGGGTTTTCCTGCCCTCTCAGCCCTGCTCCCTGTCTCTGTTCAGCTCTGCAAGTCCTGGGCCCGCGTCAGTCCCCAGCGGTAAGGGACACCAGCCCTGTCCCCCGGCACGCACTCAACAGCAAATCTGCAGTAATGATTTTCATTGCCTCCTTTTTTTCCCCCTCCCTCTCTCTTGAGGTGGGATCTGTCTTTCCTTATAGCAGACAGTGTGAGCAGAGAGAAACCAGACTCAAGGCAAAATTCCCATTAACTTCAGTGGGGGCAGGATTTCACCTCGAGTGTTTCATGTTCTGGGCGCTGGACAACAACATGAAAGGACTCCACACTTGTAAAACCTGAAACGCCACAGCCATTCAAGCCAAGCAAACACAGATGAAGTTCCTGGTGCCCCCTCCAAGCCCCTCGCCGTGGCCACGCATGCTCCTTCCAAGACCTGTGAAGGTCGTTAATCTCTCCTCTTAGCTGTTTATTGTCGCCATGTTGGCAGCTATTGCTGAGCGTGTAGTTACCTCTGCATAGCCTGAACGGGGCTCTGACTTTTACTGCTACTGCCCAGCAGTACCTTGAGCCTTCTTGTCTTTCAAGCGTGCTCCACTTGAGTCCAGCCTTCCACATCTTGTTTCCATTATTGCTACTGATGGGGCCTGACAAGCCTCTTTGGCTGCTTGAGTCCTGCTGGCTGCTCCTCTGGCTTCCTGGGACACTCATTTCCCCAGCACTCCTGTGTGAAATCAGTTAATTCTGGAGATCTTGCTATCTCTTCCTTGTTCTCCCGTGTGTTTGCCAGCTGCCTTCTGCTGATCTGTCTTCAGTTTTATCTCCACTGCTGCCCCAAGCATCCGCTTTGCCCTGTGTCTTGCTGCAGATCAACACTGTTGCATTTTGCCTGATGGCTGGTCTTCCGCTCAGTCACTGTCCCATAGTGGCTTTACCCTCGGCTCCCTTCATTGCTGCGAGCCGCTGGTCTATCCCAGCACCATCGTGCCTGTGGCTGCTGACAGCCTGCCTGTCTGCCAGCTTGCCCTGGGGTCTTGATTTTCCCTCTCGTTGGTCTCTTGCTGAGCTGGTGTTTGGTCCCTGGGAGGGTTGCTGCAGGAGCACAGCATTTCCAAGTAGACATCTCTTCTTGTCTGTGTAGTTTTTGCTCCTGGCTCTTTGCTGTCATTCCTGCCTTTCACTTGTTCTGTAGGGACCCAGGGGAAGAGGTCTTGTGCTCAGATTCCCATGGTACTGAATCATTTGAATTTTGCTGCAGTGCATTACAGCCTACTGTCTGAGAAAATCTACCTTGCATTTCATGATCTCAGTTCTTGCTTGAATGCCCTCCACATAGCCCATTTTTCAAAAAAAGAAGTAACAATTTAATATGACCATGTAGTTCCTGTCTTTAAAATGGCACAAGTCAGTTCTGACTCTGTTTTAGGGCTGGTATTTTCCTGGCCCGATCATTCAATGCTCACACAGCTCACACTGTTTGATCAGCTGAGCATTCCAGTCTGGCTGGCAGAGATACTCACTGGCTTGCCTGCAAGTCCATCTCCTGGTGACAGTCTGCTGGGACTACTGCTCTGCCTATTGCCCTGACGATGGATGGTCTCTAACCAAGCAGCAGGGGTAGTTTCTTTGGCTCTGTCCCATTACAAGTAGCCATGAGCTGCTTAACTCTCTATAGAACCTGGAGTTCTTCAGTGCTTTGTTAGATGTCTAGACATTCCAAACACAGTGTCACCATGTGTTAAATACTATTTATTTTTCCCAGAGAAATGTAGTTTGGATGTTGTTGTAAGGGCAGTACCTTATTTTCCAGTGTAATACTAAAAAAAATTTCATGTAATTGCTTGATGTAATTACATCTGTCATCAGCACCTCTCTGGGATACCAGTGATGCTCAAAAACACAAAGCTGAACTAATGGACCCAAAGAAAACAGAGGAGAGAAACTCTTCTCTTGGTCTTGCTTCCTTGTTGGATATGCTGCGACTCTGCTAGCAAATGCCCAGGGCTGGTGGATTTTGCTCTGCCTTATTCACAGCTGGCCTCCTGAGGCAGCAGGCTGGAACTCTGGTTGTCCCATAGGGACTGAGGCTGGTGGTTCATGAGGAGGCCCCCAAGATCTCCCCGTGCATGTTCCTGGGCTTTCCAGAGTGAGAAAACACAGCTGCCTGTCCGCACAAATAGCCAGATTTCTCCTTTCAGTTGGGGCTTGTCAATCAACGTTCTTCAGAAATCAACAGACGTCGGATGTAGAGGATTAGTATTGGGCTAATTTTGCCCCAGTATTCTCCTCCTGACCTTTGTGCTGAGGTTGCAGAGTGCAGCGAGGCCTTGCTGCCTGCTTCCCCTGGCAGGCGGCTCAGTCTGCAGCAGCCCGGTGATGCCCAGGAGTTGCTGATGTAGGGCAGCCAGTGGTCCAGCTCCGCTCCACCTGGCCTCAAGCCCCGGGCCATTCGGCCGAGCTTCGCTTGTCGGGAGCTGCGCCCAGCATTGGTAGGTGGCTGAATGTCTCATCCATCTCGGAAAGCCAAGACCCATCACTGTGCTGCAAGTGGTGCACACTATTCCACACACTGTGAGACAGCATTTCCTCAGCCATTGATAATTCTTCTCAATATTCAGTTTAACTGCTGTCGGCTATCGTCAGATGCTTTGGTTACCTGACAGTCTTCTGCCAGCCACAGGCAGACCCACTCTGCATTGGGATTAGAGGATGAATGATGCCCGGTTTTGCAGGTCTGCCTGTCCTTTATCACTGTCTCCCCAAAACAAATGGTCTGCAGCTTGGCAGTCATGGGTGCACCCTGAGGAGCAGGGCAGGGGACACTGTTCCTAGCTTCAGCCACACCTTGGGCTCTCAGAGGCTGCGGTCTCCCAGGGACTTCCTCCCAGGAGGATCGTTTCAATATTGCCCTGCGATCCAACCAGCCTCTCCTCCAGCTGAAGCAGTGGGTGATCCTGGTGACAACAGCTCGACCTTTAGAGGTCTCAAGAGCCTCCTGCATCTCCTTACTGGCCACAGAATGGGTCTGTGGTATGACCCAGCTCTTGGTGGCTTTTCTCCACCTAACCCTGCTGCTCAGCAGTACCTCGTTCACTCAGCTGCACCCACAGCCAGAACTGATGTTTTTTCTGACACTGCAGGAGAGGACAGACAGCTTTCTCTGGTGTTCCACATCTGTCCTGCCTGTCGTGTCTCATTTTTTTCCCAGGATAGTTTAGTGGCCCTCACTATTTTGAGGCATTTATCTATGGTTTAGACCTGCATCTTTCACCATTCATTCCTGCAAGCTGGAAGCACGCCTCACAAATGACTCTGTCATTAACTGAGGAATCTTTAATGTCACCAGATTCATAAAGGATGTCAGATTTCTCATCTGCATAGTATAAATGTCTGTTTTCCTCTTGGGCAGCCTTGGAATAGGCTATTCATCCAACACTGTCAGCCACTCTTTCGGTGTTTTGGCCATTACTCTTTGCTGAAGTCTCACTCCTTGTGATTTCACATGCGTGTTGAAAGTAAGAGCAAGAGAAAGGAAATAAATTAAAAAGCCTTACCTTTGATATCTTCTTTTCTTTACTACGGCCATGGCTCTGTACAAGCAGTCAGTTTTTGTTCCCATTGGCCCCCTACTCAAAGTGCCTTTTGCCTGGAAATCCAGCACTGATACATCCTGATTCTCATTCTGCCAACTTACACTGCTTCATCTACTCCTGCAGTCTGCCTGTTAATCCCACAACCTGCTAACAGCACGTATCAAGTGTTGGGGCCAAAGCTGGGAAAATAAAGGTGATGATATACAAAGATGTTGCCCCTGTGGCAAACACCGAGCCATGTGCACAAGGATTGACCTTTTACTGCCTTCTTCAAAATATTCTGCCTTGCAGGCTGTTTTCCTCCCCCAGCTTCTGTGCAGGTTCATATATCCAGAGTCTAGCTCGAGACCTCCTACCAGCATGACCTCCTACCTTGAAATCACTCATTTTATTAAAACATTCCTCCAAAGTAGTCTGGGTCTATTTCACACATGGCAAAGCAAAAATTCCAGAAGTTCAACTCTTTTCTCAGAAGGAAAAAAAAAAAGAAAAAGGAAGAGGTTTATCTGAACAAAAGCAAGCGATAAGAAAAAGATGAGGAATATTTTATTCCTATACAATGATATAAGAGCAGAGAAGAGAAAGCTTTAGATGGTCTGGTGCAATGGCAGATTAGAAAGTCAGACATTTCTGATTTCTAATTCATCCCAAGCTAAAAGCAAGTGTCATAGTATTGTTTCAATATAAAACAAAGATAATAATGTTTCATTACTGGGGGGGCGGGGGGTAGGAAGGGAATTGTGGGACATCATGAAATTTGGACTTTGTAAATATAAAGCATTTTATAGAGTACAAGTTAGTTCCATTAGGCTCTTCCGTTTGCTCCATCTAGGCAGTACAGGAGCTTGCAGGTCACACTCCAAACCTATTGCATGTCTTGTATTAGGGCAGAATCTGGCTGGTATCTTGAACTAACAGAGTTCTGTCTGTCTTCTGCAATGAGTAGAAAACACAACTTCTTAGAAGTATATATTGGAAAAGTAAATAAATAAGGAAAGAAGAAACTGTGGCCTCTAAGGAAGTTTTAAAATTTCAGTGAAGGAGAAGGCTGGATGCTGAGAGTCTTTAATTTTAATTATGTATTGTTCTAAGCAGCAAGAAAAAATATAAAATTAAAATAAAAACTATCAATAACATAAAGAAAGAAAGGAGCTTCAGACTGAGGGATTTGTGTCAACATCTGGACGTGGGGCTTGAAAACTAGGTGGCTGAGGTCATTTCATTTTATAAACCCAGCTTATGAACAGTATACACAGCATATGAACAAGTGCAAAGCCTGGAGTCACATAAACAGCGTATTTCATTCCTGGACATTGAAATAACAAAAAGGGCAGAGTCAAAGGGCTCCTCTCAGCATATGTGCTTTAAATATATATGGAGGGCCCATGTGACACTGAAATAATAACACTGGGAATATGGAAAATGAGACTAAGCAATATTTACATTACTCTTTCTTTTTTTAGTGGGGTGAAGGGTTAAATTTGGTTAATGATAGGCTGATTTGGTCAAGAATATGGGCTCCATCACCTTTCCAAAGCTCTCTGAACAAATAAAATTAGCAAAATGTTTTCATAGTATCAGATTCTCATTGTAATCTGAAGCCATTTCTCCCAGAAAACACATTTACTTGTTAAAGCAAGTAAGAACTAGAACACACTTGCTTTACAGTGCAAGCTGAAATTATAAGTTTTAAATGGACTTTTCCTTTGGCATCCTTCTCTCCCGTGCACCTTCCCTTCCCAGCCAGGAGGTCAGAGCTACCCGCTGGTGCACAGGGATTAACTGTGACAGCTGTGTACGTCATCTGCGACTATATTAGCAAGAAGCCTGCGCTAGTCCCAATATGACAAAGGAGAGCTGTATCTGCAGCCATATATTGGCCTCATACCTTTTTGGTTGAAATTATCAATCACAGTAAGTTTAAGTGCAGATCTACAAGCAGAAAGCTCTCCACCGTCTAGAAAAATCAGGCCCGTGTCTCTCAAACCCAGGGATGTTTCTGAGACAGCCGAGTCTGAACACACCAGCGTAATGCTCTGCAACAGCCAAAAAGACAAGCAGCCTGTAAGAGTTAGCAGGAGAGAAGCAGCCAGCTGACCAGAAAACAGTGTGCCGCTGTGTCAGCCCTTGGTGCTCCTGCTTCTTAAACGCTGCATGCAGGTCCGGTTACCTCATTTCAGACAGTACACAGTGGAATTGCAAAGAATAAGGGATGTATGGTGAGGATCAGGAGTACAGAACAGTGCTTCTACAGGGAACCTGCAGTGGCTAGGGCTTTCAAGTTCAGAAATTAGATGACTCCTCTTGTAGAGGGTTGTAATGGAAATCTGTGAAATTATGAATGGTTTGTAGAAAAAAAGAAAAGGGGACAACTGGACGCTTTCTGTCGCAATAGGATTGGGGGCTGCCAATGTGTTTGTCCAACAGTAAGTTTAAAACAATCAAAAATAAATTATTTTTCCTGTAATTCATGATTAATCTCTGAAATTTATTGTCATGGGATAGCTGAAAGTACATCTTAGAACAACAATGTGATTTGTGGTTTGTAATTAAATGCTGTCGTAGAGGACATGTCGATCCATGGGTGATGATCCCAGTGCTCCAGACAGAACTTCCTACTGTAAAATTCTTTTAAAATACTACCCTTACAAACGGGGAGGGTACCAAGGAGGCTCATTTTGTAGTTGCCCCTTTCTACATGGGGCTCTAATATGGCTTGTAAACACATTAGGAACAGGACCGGGGGCTGAAGGGACTGGATCTGATCCAATTTGCTGGTTTTCATATTCTTAAGGGAGCTATAGGCACGTGGCCACTCAGTATGCAACCATGTGAATGTCTTCATGGTCAAATTGTGAACATACAGATTGCAGTCATTGTGAGCTTAGAGTTTTGAAGCAGAAGCTTGGAGGGAGAGGAGGACTGGCCTATCCCCACAACAGGTCCCCACACACCACCAGACTTGATTGCTGCGGTTGTGAACACCACCCTTCCAGCGAATTTGCGTTCAAACTCAGCTTAACTCACTCTTGTCTAAATATGAGTGAACTGTGATGATGACGTCTTTCTGGTAGATACTCATTACCTTCACCTAGCTAATGATCCAAACTTTTTCCAAGAGTGTGCCAATGATTTGCATGACTCAAACCACAAAACGTCTCTTTAAGTTTGTTTCACCAAACGTTGCCACAAGGCAATCTTTAGCTGAGACTGCAGATGTTTTGGAGAGAGCCAACCTCTGCAAGACAACTTAGTCTGGTTTATTAAAGCAGAAGACTTGAATGACTCAGAGAATTGTTACAGAAAGAGAAAACCTTTCACGGATTGAGGACTGGTAGCAATCAAAGCTATTCTCAGCTGACGGCTGTGCTCATTCGATGGCATACGCAAACACAAGTGTGCAAATTGCAACCAGCATAGCCCAGATGGCTTTCCTTTGGGTCTCCGGATAAAACCAAGGATTTATTAAGCCACAAAAGCCACAAGACTTTATCCTGATGACCCTGGTTCTTTGGGCTGGAGCTGATGCACTGCTTGTGGGAGAGGGAGGAAAAGGCTGGGCCCCCACTGCAGCTGCTTGATGGACGGGCAGAAAATTCTCCCTCAGCACGCTTGTTCCAGCAGCTTTACATGACCGCTGAGTCCGGCGCAGGGAAAGCCTTAAGGAGAGAAAGAAACATTGTCCGGTCTGTTTTCTTCACAATGTCAGACTATCTGCTGAACTCATGTGTTCAAAGAAAAATTTCCAAGAAAGCTGATGAAATTTTTTTGTATAATTTGTCACTTGAGACCTATATTTTCATTCTTTGAATTTTGCCAGTCATTTCAAGGGTTTCAGCGCTGAGAAAAAACATCTTGTCGCCATAACCACAAACAAATAGCATCACAACAAAGGAGATACCTCTTCCAATTTCAGACTCAGTCTAACAAGTTATCAGAGCAAATCTTTTATAAGCTCTCTAAATGATTTGGGTTTGCTGCCATGAAAGCATTTTCTTATTTAGATTCACAAGTTCAACATTTCTGCTAATGTTGCATTTCAGACACTCTCTGCTCGGTGGATGCTTCTGCTATGTTTTTCACTCAGGAGTGGAAGTTGGTGACAATAGGCAGTTTAGCTGTCTGTGCTTTTTTTTAAAAGGGACCACTTCAGAAATATCTGTCCTGCTTTTCCAATATCAGGGTGAACATACTTGCTTACTGTATGCCTTTACTATTCTCCCAAAATGCGTATGCCTTCCCTGGCCAGAAAAAAGAATAACGAAACAAAGTCTCATCCAGCACTCAGGAGGGAGTTTGTGCATCACTGTAACTCTGCCAAGTTCTATAGGTGTGCGATGTACACTTTGGGCTCGATTTTTTAAAAATTTGAATCACATTTTTTTATTTGCCTATTTTTCTCCCTAAATCCTTGTTATGACAGCTTGCATATTTTATTATTAAGATTTATTTCCTTTCCATTTCTTAGTGTTCCCCAGAGACAGCAAAACAGCCTGACTATCAGTTAACATAAATTTTAAAATGGAGTCCAAATATTTAATTGAATTGGTTGTGTCAGTGAGTCAATCACCTAATTACTGGGGTTCTATTTCTGTGATACAGTGTCAGTGAGTTTGGAAGATCAGTTACATTGCTGAAGACTGGAAATAATCTCCTTCCAAATCACATAAATAGTTGAACAATACAGGCGAAATGTGCCCTGAATGTACATCCAACACAAACTTTGGCTTAAACAAGTCAGAACACCACGTCTGTTTTTCTTTAAATTGATTTTTATAGAATACTAGGTGCCTATTTGAGTTATACTTTAAGATGATGGCATAATTAATAATACACTTTTGCATGTATATCCTCAAAACCACACTCATGATTTTTTTTTTCCTAAGCGAAGTCTTATATTACTTGGATAAAAGATACAGGAGCAAACAGCTCATTTTTAAACACATGCAATCAGTATCACAGTCTTCCACCATCTGCAGTGCAGAAACAGAGAGAACCTGGAGGGTCGAGGCTTTTTAATTCCAAAAGGAAATATCATAAGATGAGAGTGAATTAATCTTTGGAAACTACATCTCATATCTTTGCCTTCAGATGGTTTCTAGACAAAATTTCATCAGCCTTTCTGTATTTATTTAAATAAAGCATGTTCTTTAATGGTTAATAACAGTATCACTCAGAATCTATATATTATTATATGTTATATGCTCTAAATGGTTTTTATAATTGCTGGTTGGTGAGTGTATATCAAACCTGGCAAACTTGGCCAGTGTTAACTCAGTTCCTCAGTTCGACTGGGGCTAAAAAGTGAGCCAAAACACGTTCTTGAAACCGGAGGAGAAAGCCTGAGGTGTGGCGTGGAGCAAGAGCAGGGAGCAGATGTGCTTCATAAAAAGGTGCTTTGCCTGCTCTTCTAACAGTTTTCACCTTCTAACACACTAATGTCTTTGGAAACGGTGATTTTGTGGCAGAGCCAAGGACAGGAACTTATCCAAGTTATGTTGCAGTACTCGTTGGAGAAGAAAGCCTTGTGATAACGCCAGGAGGTCTCTTGGAAGCTTAGGCTGGGGACATGGGGCAGGTGATGGTGGCAGAGAGGAGGCCTGTGGCTGCCCGGCGCAGGCACGGCTTCCTGGGGGCTGCGGCCGAGGGATGGCACCTGTCCTGGGGACTGCAACGCCGTGAACTCTCAGCAGGCCCACGGGGAGGGCACGGGGAATTCAGCCTCGGAACGCGAAACCCAATGACTTCAACAGCTCCGCTGTTTATGGGACGTTTTGCTATGTGACTGATAGGAAACCAAAGGCCGGCCGTGGCGGCAGGGCCCCTGAGCGGGAGGCAGCCCGGGTCTCTGCACGGCGCCGGGCTGCAGGGAGCCATGGCCGCAGCGGTGCCCGGGCTCTGCCGCCGGCGGGAAGCGACGGGGAGGGAAGGGTCAGGCCCTGGCAGGGGCCGTGAGAAGCAACGTTCACACTCTGGGAAGCGAAGGTACGCGTGAAGTGACACAGGCGTCAGTCCCCAGAGTCAGGGTAGGTCCGGGGTTTGGCTATGACCCGTGGAAAACTGCCCTGGAGCTCGGCTGAGGTCTGCTCGCAGCAAGCGCGATGCCCGACGTTTCCGAAACATCACCTTTTGAATTAAACTCACTGCAGTGTGCAAAACTTCAGGAAACGTTTTAGGCTTTGACACACTTGGTAACTTCAAAAAGGCGAGGCTGGAGCGATGCGTCGGGCAGGCGGAGACTTTGCGGGCTTCTCTATGTAGGCCCACTCTGTCACTAAGATCCTAAACAATATTATCTTGGATACAGCCAAACAGATCGTGCATTGTTCTCACTTTTTGCAAAATAAATCCATTGCCAGACTGAGACCTCATGTGCCAGCTTTCAGACTGGAGTGCGTTTTATGGCTGAGTTATAAACCACTGGAAGAAGAGGTTTATAATGTAAATGCTGACACAGCCAAAGCTATAACAGACTGAATGGTATTGATATCTTATTTACCTCTAGCAAGGAGCATGTAAGGAAAACTAAATAATGAATTCGTGCTGCTACAGATAATTTAATCAGTAAAACTGGTCTCTGGTTTTATTTGGTAGATTAGAACTACAAAGTCTGTGCATTGATTAAGGAAGACCAGCAATAGTCTGTACATTCCTATGCATCGCAAGGTTTACAGATTTGCACGATAAAGCACTCCCACACTTACTTAAAATCTATTAAGCACTATTTTACAGAAAAGGACAATTCAGAAAGAACAGAAAAGCGTAGCACAGAGTAAGCAAAACTGCAGCAGCTTATTGCAAATGACTACAGCCATTACAAAAGGGACGTATAGGTGACTGCTGTATGTGATTGAGTACCCAAATATTAGCTGTTGCTGCTTTTTTGCCAGGTATGAATAATTTACAGCAGAAACTCCAGAAACACTCTGCTGAAGCATGACATCTGCTTAATTGAACAGGAACGCATTGTATTGAGCTTGCAAGTTAAAAACAGGAGGACAGTCATTGATAGGTAATCTGAAGAACGCAGTCTGGAAATTATGGCCACTGACTACCGGTCTCTGCCACTAATACACAACATGTGCATTAGGGATCTACATGGTGCAGAATTTGCTCGATCAAGTTCTCTCTAGGTTGGTCCTGTACAAGAACCAGCGTGTATGCTTTGGTATTTCTGTCCTGTAACCTCTTTGATGTCCATTACTGGGTCTGGAAACCTGGGCTTGGCAAGCTGCACTACAAAATAAACCTACTAATATTGAGCAGTGGTTTTTCAGGCATTGCTGTCACTTCTGGATGAAATAAATTCAACCTTGTAGAGTGGACAAAGAAGTCTACCCGTGCAATGTATAATGTTTTCTTTTGCCCTTTATAAAACTGAAACGATTGAAATAATACTTCAGGAGAAGATTTTGCTGTCCTTGCTCCAGTATGCCTTGGCAGTCCCCACACTGTGAATAGTTTCTCCAACTTCAGTGGAATGCCTCTTGGACGAAAGATAGGGCTCACAGTGAATTTAGCTGGCCTGCTGCTGCTGCAGGAACTCAGGGGCACGCTCTTACACATTATACAGGAAAAATTACACAAATGTCCAATAACGAGCATATATTGTTGACATTGTGTCCAAGAAAAACCATTGTATACATTAAAGAATGTGTCTTTTTGGCACTTGTTGAAATAAGAACAGTCAAGAATTTGTGGTCTGGGCTCTTTTTAAATCTTTACATGATGAGACCAAGCAACAGTTTCTGAGCATTTTTGCAGCACTTCCCTGTATCGGTCCCCTTCCCTGCTCCCCTCGCCAACAATTCTGTGCAGCTTGCTGAGCGTCTGCTTCAGCTCAAACGCTACTGGTACATCTTGTATTTTTCTGCTTCAGCCCCTTTTTGCTTAGGCACAGGACGCAAACTGAAAAACTCCAACTGATTTACTTTTTTTGTAACTTGTTTATTTCTCTGTCTACAAAGCAAATGCAGTCTTTGCTCTGTAATTTAATGTCCGCCTCTTTTTCCGCCAAGGTTGGTCTGGTATTTCCTTTACAAACCTCAATTGTTGGCATTAAAAACTTGGCCATTTCAACTCTACTGAACTAAAACTTGGCAAACAAATTGTCAGCCAGCATTTAAATTGTTCTAGTAAAATTTTGTTCTTTTTATGAGTAATCGATGACAAGTCTTTATCCCTGCAATCCCCACTACACTTCTAGCTCACCTGGAATTGACTGGCTTGAAAACGCTGCTGACTCCCCTTGCAAACATTTAAACCAGAGGCTGCAGAGCGCAAGCTCTGTACCAAAATGCAGTTATCATTCTGTCTGTCTACCTGTCTGTCTGCAGGCAGCCTTTCTTACCCTTCTCCACATCAGGCAGAAGTCTCTCAGAAGAAGCTGCAAGGCAGAGACTCCTTAGCAAAGTCAGAAGGGCAGAGAAACAAGACACATAGTAAATCTCTCCTGGTACAAGGTCTGGGCTTGGCCACTTCAGTGCTCTGGCAAGGTACTCCTTGTTAGAAAAGAAGACATACCAGAAAGGAGTTTCTACTTGCAGTAGTTTACAGGAGGCTGCACTGACTAACTATGCCTAAAAATAGCGGGACCATGGCAAGGGGAAGCCCAGAGCGAGCACCGCAGAAGCAAAGCCCAGGAGGGTGCCCACCCTAACCCAGAGCAATGGCTATAGCTTCCAGCCAGAGGAAGGAACAAGAGAAAGAGGCCGTGTTGTAGGACCGGGCTAGCTGGGAAGTGGGGAAAACTCTTTCCCACTGCCTGTGTGTAGCGCAGGGGCTGTCGGTGGGAGAGGCCACTGGGCTCGGCAGCGCCAGCCCCCTGCCCTGCCTGCTGTGTGTGCCGGGGCTGGGGCACCGTTTTATGGGCGATCCCTTTGAACCCTCTAGCCAAGCCCTCGCTGCTGCTAGTCAAGTCCTCCCAGAAGCACTGCACTTTTGTTTTGCCTGTTCTGTCTGGAGAAACAGAGGCAGCAGGAGCTCTGCTGAGCTGGCTTAACATCCCCGTGTTCGAGACGGGAGCTGAATCTGGTGTTTTAGCAAACACCCCCAGAAACCGCTGCTCGTGATCGAGGGCAACACAGCCGGAACAGCCTTTCGGCCCCTGGCTTATTTGTTCTGACAGTGATATAATGAAGACTGAGTAACTATTTTAATGGTATTTGCATCAGGCTCAAGAAGTACAATTTAAATATGATTCTCTTCCCTCCTGCGAAATAACAGCAAAAAAACTGACAATATGGTAGAGGAGCATTAAAAGAGATGCCAGTAGGACGCAGGCAAACACCTGCTGGGACCCAGTGCAAGGAGAACAGTACTTTGCAAATACGGGAACTCAGCTGTACGTAATTGCTGGGCAGACCTAAACGCAAAAGTGAAGCAGAATATGCTGCTCTGCCTGCTGCAGGAAAAATTACGAGTCGTGACAGTAGACCCACTTTAACAAACACAGAGCCTACCTCAAAGCACGCAGCTCACAGTACAGCCTCAGTGGCTATCAGCAGCTTTCCTAAAAGCCCACGGCCCTTTGGAGGGTTTCTGAAAGGCTTGTGGGTGTGCTGAGGGATTAACAGAGACCCCTCCTCAACATGTGCAAAATGTACAGTCATGCCTAACTTCTGAGAACTTTCAAGAAGTTTAAAAAATACTGACAAAAATTAGCTGATTTGAGATCACAAAATGAAGTTACATAGAAAAAACAATCTCGGTGCAAGTGTGTTTAACTTTATTGCCCATGACCACTGAATTCCCAACACACTGATTGCTAAAGGCTCACAGCCATGGAACTGCTTTGCCAATTGTATGGTAAGGACTATCTCGTGCTCCATCCAACATGGCCACTGAAAACTCTTCCTGTGGAAACAGAAAAACCTGTGCTTAGCTCTGTCTTTAGTCCACTTTTATAGTGACTATCCTGTGAAATAATAGCCATAACATATCACTATCTTGTGAAATATTTTGCTGATTTCAAGGCCAGCACTGCATTTTGTTTGGATGCAACTGACTCCTTTTTTGAAGCCACAAAAGAAGCCATCAGAAGAAGACATTTGTGCTCATCTTTCATGAACCTCTCATGCAAAAATAACATTGTTATTAGGAAGAATTTTGCCTAAAAAGCAACTTATTATATAAATATTTGTTACCAGATTTTCTCTCTTTCTCGGAAGCTTTGGGTACTCTTGCTCCTTGGCTGAAGACACTAGACTAAGCAGGCCATTATTCAGGCTGAAATCATAATTCGACTTTCCTGTAGAGCGAATTCAAGGGAAAAGGCCATCTGCCTTCCAAACCTACTTTGCTGTAGCAAGTAGTACTGATCTCATACCTCAAAGATACAACTTGTAACTTTATGTAAAGTGTACCCAAGTCCACTGCAATGCTGACGAGAGTACTGCCCTTCCCTGACCACCAGCTGACATCCTGCTGTGCGTGGTGTCTCAAAGCGTAGGCTGGCCCTCACCAAGCCCTCCTCCTGAGTGGGCATGTCAGAGTAGCATCCCAGCAGTGTGGGGAGCTCCCTTCATGTGGACAAACCCTCTTGTCAGCCAACCCTGCTGAAGGATGGTGCAGCACATTTGCCCAGAGCCAGATGGTAATTAAAACCTGATCCTAGGAAAGAGGGGAAAAAAAAAAGTCAAGAAAAAGAAACTAAGTGCTTTTTTGTCCAAGAACTGTGGGTAGAATAGGGTGGAGGTGCTCAAAGCGGCATAGTTGAGGATGATAATATTCAGTTCTCTTCCTTAGAAAGCCATGGAAAGGCAAGTGCAAGTCCCATCTTCCCCATCTCTGACCCCCACCGCCTCATGGAGGCTCTGCAGTCTGTGGGAGGTGGATTGACTTTGGAGGAGCAGGGAGAACAGGGAAAGACTTCCTGACCATGATCTCGTCATGAGATTCCTGGGAATAGTAGCAGAGACTATCTGGTCCCTGGGAAATCACAGGCACAGGTAACTGCGGTTTTTAAACGAAGGCCTCTTCTATAACTGCACATTTTGAAACAGAATAACATATTCAGAGGACTGTTGTTTAAATTCTAGATAGAAACTCCGCTTTTGGCCTGCTAGCCATGATTCCTGGTCTGCTAGCAATGAAAGGCTGCTTGGCTTTGTTGTGCACCTTAAGTTGTCCCTGAGTGACATGGGAAAAACTGATCAAAGCCCAGTATGCTGGGATGGACGACATTATTTCTCTGAACCAACTTGCAGGGTATTCTCTTGGGATAGGTGGCATAGCATCTGACTCATCTGCTGGTAGGGAGTGCTTCTAAGTGACCACAAGTTAAATAAACTTGAATTCCTTAGACATGACCAAGGGATAATGAGGAAAGTTCCCTCCTGCTCTACAAGTAGCTTCTGCAGGTGTTGGCCACCTGGAACTTCCTCAGCTCCCAAGACCTATTAACCACAGAGAAGAGAACAGATTGAGTAGATTATTGTGGGTTTGGATGATACAAGAAATCCAGAGACCTTTCTGATGAACAAATGCTGTTGGTAAGTGCTAGCTACAATCATTGTTCCCATGTTAAATGGTTTTTCTCTAGTAGTTCTAAAGTCAAGTCTTTGGTTTTCATTAAAAGTATATAAGGTGAACAAGTTACCTGGTCAGGACAGCCCCGGTAAAACACCCAAATAAATTCTCAGGCATGCGAGTCTTTTATTTTATCATATGTCAGGAAAACAGAACATATGTATAAAGTCACACAACTCTGTAAAGATAACTTGTGCTGAAATTCAACAAAGCATGTTATTTTTAGTAGTTGCAGATCATAAGTGGACATTTTACAGAGAAACCTACAAAAGTTAGTTGTACTTTCTGGTAGTAATTACCTCCCACAAATGTGACTCACTTCTGCAGTTTAAATGCACTGGTTTGGTGTCCCAAAATCAACAGTTTTATAAATAAATCTCTGAATCACAGACTGAATGCCTGAAGCGTTTAAATATTTCTTACTGGCCTGGGAAGTAGTTTGCATTTAAGGCTTTTGCTTCATAACAAATTCCCAGTGAGCAGTGCTGATGCTAAAAGGGAGTAAACACAGACAAAACGGGCAGCTGCAGCCAGCTCTGCAGCAGGACAGCACAAACCAAGCCTTCCCAGCCTTTAGCGCTCCAGCCAACACGGAGAAGCGGGGTTGCCAAGTCAGATGTGGACAGGCCCCGGGACGGAGTGGATTCTCCCATTTCACAGCACCCTTTTCTACGGCAAGCGCGCCCGGAGCGGGGCTCGCCCTGCGGCGCGGCGGCTGCCCACGCAGGACTCGGGGGGCCGCTGCGGGTCTCCAGGGAGGCCAGGCAGATCGCCTCCGTGGGGAAACCCCAGCTCTCTGCCCGCAGAACGGCAATAGAAGGCCAGGCCTCTCCTCCGAAAGCCAGCTCGCTGCAGGGCTAAAGAAGAAAATCGTTTCACCTTCAGACCACCACATTTTGTACTGTGAAAATTACAGAATTAGATCTTTCGAAGCGGCGCGGGGTGCCCAGCGGTTCTGCGCCTGTTGGAGTGCGGGTGAACGCGCCCAGCGCCGCGCCCCGCCCCGCCGCCCAGCACAGCAGCGTGGTGCGGGAGGGCTGTGCGCGGCCTGCGCGCCCGGGCCGGCCAGGAATCCGCTGCGGGGTCGGGGGGAGCAGCGG